>Ga0222719_10000231_pt1 | contig 56229 bp, 91 predicted proteins | sample C33_34DmetaG_FD_165039 | JGI IMG/M metagenome (GOLD analysis project Ga0222719, IMG submission 165039) | Estuarine water microbial communities from San Francisco Bay, California, United States - C33_34D | ecosystem: Environmental > Aquatic > Marine > Unclassified | place: USA: California...
TCAATTATCTTGGGGCCCCTTATCAAATTACTTGGTCAGACTATGATGATCCTCGTGGTTTTCACGTTTTTGATACTGATACTCGTACTTTAGAATTTGTACCAAATCCATTGGAGATGTTTGCTAAGATTCACTATGACGACAGCAACACTACAATGGAATTGATTGTCAATCAAGACTTTGATCAGTACAAAGACAAGTATGTGAAGGTAATCATTAGGGAAAAGACTAATCCATATTGGTTTGATATGTTTATTGATAAGTTGGAAAAGGCTGGACCACATAACGTACAAGTAGTAGAAGATCATCTTCATCTTGATCTAGAAAGTGATGATGAGATTGTTAATGAAGCAGAAGATACTATCACAATTTTGTCTAAGTATATCGATGCATTAGAAATTAGTACCGACAAGCAACTGGTTGAGCAAACTATAAAAGATCTGTATAATGAAGCACTTAGGGCGGTGTAACTTATAATATGATTTTATTTAAATATATCCGGTGGAAGAATATTTTGTCTACTGGAAATAGTTGGACTGAGATAAAGTTAAACAAGTCTAAGTCTACATTGATCGTAGGTGAGAATGGGTCAGGCAAGTCTACCATTCTTGATGCTTTGTCATGGTCCTTATATGGTAAAGCGTTCCGTAAGATCAACAAGGTACAGATGATCAACAGCATTAACGGCAAAGGTGCTGAGGTGCAAGTTGAGTTTTCTATTGGTAAAGACAACTACAAAGTCGATCGTACGATCAAGAAGTATGGATCGTCAATGTTCGAGATATACAAGAACGATAAGTTAGTCGACCAAGCAGCAAACTCTCGTGACTATCAAGAGTACCTTGAACGTCATATCCTCAAGATGAACCATCGATCGTTCTGTCAGATTGTAGTGCTTGGTAGTGCTACGTTTATGCCGTTCATGCAACTGACAGCACAACACCGTAGAGACGTAATTGAAGACCTTTTAGACATTGAAATCTTTACTACGATGAATACACTTCTCAAAGAGAAAGTATCTACCAACAAAGAAAGTCTTAACAAGATTGTGTATGGTGCTGACCTAATCAACGAGAAGATCGATCTACAGAATCAATACATCGCATCTGTAAAGCAAGATAACGACAAACGTATTCAGCAGCAGCGCGACAAGATTGCTAACTCACAACAAGAGATCGAATCCTACCAACAACAGATCGAAGAGCTCAATGCACAGGTAGCAGAGTTGAATGAAAGTATTGCTGATAGGGAAGGCGTGTCAAAGAAAAAGAAGAAGATCGAGCAGTTAGAAGTTAAGATAAAAAGTAAGATGTCTTCTCTTGTAAAAGAGATTGAGTTCTTTGACAACCATGATAATTGTCCAACTTGCAAGCAAGATATTGATCATGAGTTCAAGTGCTCCACTGTTGAATCAAAGAACGTTGCTCTCGAAGAAACTACTTTTGGGTTCGAACAATTACAAAGAGAGTACTATAACGTCACTGAACGTCTCGAAGAAATCAATAGCGTACAAGAGCAAGTCAATAACTTGCTAACTGAGATTAATAGTAACAACTCTCACATCAACGCTATCAATCAAGTGATTAACAGTATCCAAAAAGATATCGATCAGCTTAAGGTTGAGGATCAAGATACCAGTGATCTAAACGACAAGCTAGACGCTCTCAAACAGGAACTAGAAACGTGTCAAACACGTAGAGAAGAACTTTCTACAGAGAAGAGTGTACTGGATATTGCTCAACTGATCTTGAAGGATACGGGGATTAAAACAAAAATTATCAAGCAGTACGTTCCTGTTATGAACAAGCTGATAAATAAGTATCTAGCAGCAATGGACTTCTTTGTACAGTTTGAGTTGGACGAGAACTTCAACGAAACTATCAAGTCGAGGTTTAGAGATGAATTTAGTTATGCTTCGTTTTCTGAAGGTGAGAAGATGCGAATTGATCTCGCGTTACTGTTTACTTGGAGAGCTATTGCAAAGCTACGCAACAGCGTTAGTACCAATCTTCTTATCATGGATGAGGTATTCGACAGCTCTCTAGATTCTACTGGTACTGACGAGTTTCTCAAGATCCTCAATACGCTAGTAGACGATGCAAATATATTTGTGATCTCACATAAAGGTGATCAGCTATACGACAAGTTCCATAGCGTGGTCAAGTTTGAAAAGGTCAAGAACTTTAGTAGGATGGTAGCGTGAAGTTAGTCAAGTCAACTGACCCTATTTTCAACACTCCAGCTCAGCGGTTTGATTTTAGCAACCCACCAATGGATCCTGAGCAACTGGCCAACGATCTTAAACAAGCTATGGTAGACCTTCGCGGTGTAGGTTTATCTGCCAATCAGGTTGGAATTCCTTACCAAGTATTTGTAGCTGGTAACCCAGACGACCCCGATAATATCGTTGCAGCATTTAATCCAAGAGTAGTCTTTCAAAGCGATCAAATAGTTCCTATCGAAGAAGGGTGTTTATCGTATCCTGGGTTGTTTTTGATCGTAGAACGTCCGTCTATTATTAGAGTAAGGTATGCAAATTATACTGGAGATGTTAACACGTATACCTACGATGGTATAGCCGCTAGAGTGATCCAACATGAAATGGATCACATGCACGGTGAAAACTTTACTACAAAGGTCAGTAAGGTAAAACTCGAGCGAGCTAAAAAGCATAAGCTCAAGTTAGATAAAATCAGAAAACGTAATATGGAAAGGTATTCTCAACATGGATAATTTACCAGAGCATTTAGGTGGTGGTGAAAGAAGGTGTCACAATGATCGTGGTGCACTGAGATGGGCAATCAAGACGTGGGGAGTCACTTCCATGCTTGATATTGGATGTGGTCGTGCGTGTGTGGTACACGATGCTGTGTCTATACATGGTATGGATGCCTTAGGTATTGATGGCGATCCAGGTACATCGCATGGGGAGTTTAACTTCGAACGACCTGATGTACCGTTCATGTTACATGACTATGTTGGAGGACCAGCACCGTTAGACGATCGTGAATTCGATCTATGTTGGACTGTCGAGTTCCTTGAACACGTCGACGAGCAGTACATGGACAATTGGATGGAAGACGTTAAACGTTGCAAGTATGTAATCTGTACTCATGCTAAGCCAGGTGACGGTGGTCGTCATCATGTCAACGAACAATTCCATGATTACTGGGTTGAGAAGTTTGACAACTACGGTTTCGACTTTGCTGTTGATTTAACCAACGAGTTAAGGGAAGCTAGCACGATGACCAAAAAGTTTATGCGTGAAAACGGTCTAGTGTTTATTAGGAGATAATTATGCCTGTTGGAAGAGATCCAAGGGATACTCATTTTATTATTAGCATGGTTAAAAGTGGTGTACGTCTTGTCGGATGCTTTGCTGCTATTGCTATGCAAAGTGTAACGGTTCTTGCTTTGTCATTTCTAGTAGCCGAGATCCTCGGTATCTATGAGGAGTTGTAATGCAAACGTACAAGTATAGTGAAACGTTTTTCTCACCTCAAGGCGAAGGTAACTATACCGGCCGAGCAACATTGTGGATCAGATTCTTCTTATGTAATCTGCAGTGTAATGGGTTTGGCCAAGACAATCCTACAGACCCTGATAGCTGGGAGCTTCCATACGAGAAGCTAGATCTGACTGATATTACTCAAGTCGAAGACCTTCCTGTGTTCGACAAAGGGTGTGATAGCTCATACACCTGGGCTAAAAGATATCGCCACCTGATGCACGACAAGAGTGCGTCTGATATTTGTGATGAGCTCGAAGCATTGCTACCACATGGTAAGTTTTTAAATCCAGTAACTGGTCAACACGTACATATGGCTTTCACTGGTGGAGAGCCAATGTTAAAGAATAGTCAAGCTGCTATGATTGATATCATGCAAGAGTTTGAGAGACGTGGTAACTTTCCAATGTACATAACAGTAGAAACTAATGGTACAAAGTCATTGGAACCTGACATGAGAGAGTTCCTTGACTACTATGCAAAACGTGGTGGGGAGTGGTTCTGGTCTGTATCTCCCAAGCTGTGGTCTACAGCAGGTGAAAAGCCAAAGAAGGCTATTAGACCAGACGTGGTAAGAGATTACTGTGCCTTTTCAAATAAAGGTCAGTTAAAGTATGTAGTTAACGGTTGTGAGGAATCTTGGCAAGAGGTTAAGATTAACACCCTTAGCTACCGAGATGCCGGAGCTACATTCCCGGTCTGGATTATGAGTTCAGGTGCTCGTAAAGAAGAATTGGTGTTGGAAGTAGAAGATGGGGTGACACATGAAGCTAAGATTGCGGTCGAGTCTTTGCAGAGGGGTTATAATTATTCAACACGAGCACATTGTCACGTGTTCGGTAACGTCATAGGAACGTAACATGCAACCAGTAACATATAAGTACGTCTCTACTAAAGAGTACGTCGATGAATTTCCTGTAGCATACAGGCAGTATAAAGCAGATTCTCATTGTAATCTGATCCACGGCTATTCATTCTCAATGAAGTTCTATTTTGGTACTAACGATCTTGATGCTCGTAATTGGGCTGCCGACTATGGAGGCCTCAAAGAGCTCAAAGCGGTACTCAAGGATCAGTTCGATCATACACTGCTTGTGGCAGAAGACGATCCGGAACTTGAGACGTATAAGGTACTCGAGCAAAAGAAGATGGCTCGTCTTACCATTCTTCCAAAGTTAGGATGTGAAGGTCTTGCTGATCAACTATACCGTTATGTCAATGGTGTATATATTCCAGACTACTGGGGTCCTGCTGAAGCAGAGCGTCTGTGGTGCTTCCGAGTAGAAGTACGTGAGACGCAATCTAATATGGCATTCCGCGAAGGTCATCGTGAGTGGGGTGAAGAGCTGATATGACCCAACCTGTGATTAGTCGCATCTGTTGGTGTGACTATAATGTTATGATTCATGATCTTGCCCACCAAATAAAAAGCTACAAAAGAGGAAAGCCCGAACAGATAGTTGCTTTGGGACGCGGTGGCTTTGTACCTGGTGTACAGCTTTCTCATATTCTTGATATTCCAATAGTACCTCTAATGTGGCAGACCCGTGATGGTCAAGTCAACGAGAAGTATATGACAGACAAACACACTTTGATTGTAGATGATATTAATGATAGCGGTCGCACTCTGGCGGAAGTTATCGCTAAAAATGTTTGGAATGGTTCGTATAGTGTGGCGGTTCTACTACACAAACGCACCAGTGAGTTTACAGCAGTTGATTACTACGCTCAAATAGCTGATAATGATAAGTGGTATGTGTTCCCCTGGGAGAAAAGATGAGATTTAGTGATAAGATTCGTGAAAGGTTAGAGAAAGCTGGTAAGCGATACTGGGCTGGCGATAACATTAGTGACTTTATTGGGGCAGATGAGCTTGAAGATCTGATTGATGAAGCTGAGCTAGCATTTGAAGATGTATTGACAGCTTTGGTTATTGATCCGGAAGATCCTAACAGCGCAGACACTCCTCGTCGTCTTGCTAAGATGTATATCAACGAACTAATGGAAGGACGGTATCATGCTCGTCCTCGTGTAGCCGCATTTCCTAACGATAACTCCGAAGACCGTTACACGGGCATGCTTGTAGTACGAGCAGAGCTAAAGTCAATGTGCTCACATCACCATCAGCCAGTACGAGGCACCGCATACATCGGAATCATTCCTGGTGTCAAGGTAATTGGTCTGTCCAAGTATGCTCGTATTGCTCAGTGGTGCGCACGTCGTGGTACCCTACAAGAGGAACTTACTCGTAACATTGCTGACGAGATTATGGCTGCTACTGGTAGTGAGGACGTAGGTATATACATTCAAGGTACACACGGTTGTATGGAGAACCGAGGTGTATGTGCTCACTCATCACTAACTCAGACTTGTGTACTGCGTGGACAGTTCTACAGCGCATCGATCAAGGAAGAATTCTACAACAACATTAAGCTACAGCAAGGCACTGTATCGAATGCAGTTTGATAACATTCGTGAGTTGATTGGTGAAGATACGATTGACGATTTCTTTCGTGGGCGCCATATTAATAAAAAGCTATTGGTAGATGTTCCTGATGGTGTATATGATCATACCAGCAAGAATAATCTTCAATGGCGAATGGTTTTTATTGATAAGTTTATGATGTATATTATAAGCAGCGCTTGGATAGCTAAAGGTGGTCCCAGTGACTTACCTGATATCATTTCTAAATCTGCTTTTGGTACATTTGCAGATTACCAATGAAGAAATACTTTACTGTATACGACGACTACATGGATAGAGACACGTGTAAAAGTTACATACAGATGTTTGATAGTAACAGCGATAAAGTATACGTCCATGAGTATTCATCAACAACATCATCGTTATCCATAACACCAGATAGTTTCACAGATAAGTTGATACGGGATTTTAACATACAGTATCGTATTAGCAATTTAGAAGTCGTGAAGAGATCGCCAGGTTCTCATATGAAAAATCATTATGACAAGGGTGATGCGTTAGCGTTTGTAGTATATCTAAATGATTCGTACGAAGGTGGGCACACCATATTTGAAGACAAGATGTTTATAACACCACAAATAGGTAGAATGGTTCTGTTTACAAACGGTACTTTCCAGCACAGAGTATCATCTGTTATTAGTGGTGAGCGTTATATTTTAGCAGGATGGTTTAAATAATGTCATATAAAACGATTTGGGTTACTTTTCGAAAGGAAGGTATCCATTGTTATCCACAAGCACCAGAAGGTGTTGAGTTTCTAAGACACCCTCACCGTCACATCTTTCATTTCACGGTTGCAATTGAAGTATTCCATGATGATCGAGACATTGAGTTCATTCTGTTTAAACGAGAGCTAGAAGATTTGTATGAGGGTGGTACTCTTCAGTTAGATTATAAGTCTTGTGAAATGCTTGCTGATGACCTGGCCGGTTACATTCATGGTCAATATCCTGGCCGTAAGCTAACCATTACAGTCAGTGAAGATGGAGAAAACGGAGCTACTTGTTATTATGACTGAAATAGACAAAGTGTTGTTGTTCGCACCGATATACCTAGCATTCATCTTAATATTGTTGCACCACACTATGGAGAAGTAAATGATTGACTTTTGCCATATAGCACCAACGCCACACCTCGATCTTGTACGACACCAGAAAGTACATCTATTACTTGCTCACTTAGTAGAAGACGATCCAAATTACACAGAGTTCTATGCTAGTCTAAAGAAGACCAGTGGTAACATTACTTACATCTTGGACAACAGTGCCTTCGAGATGTATAAACAAGGACGTCCGATGTACCCATCAGAAAAATTGATTGAGATGGGTGAGAAGGTAGGCGCTGACTATATTGTGATGTCAGACTATCCCGGTGAGCCAGGATCGAGAACAATAACATCAGCGTGCTATATGGCACCGCAGTTACGTGAAGCAGGGTTTGGTACTTTCTTTGTACCGCAGTCCAATGTTGGTGACTTCAGAGACTATCTTGAGACCTGTATGTGGGCATCAAGAATACATCACGTAGATTATATTGGTATGTCTATTTTAGGTATTCCTAATGCTTATGGAGTTGAAAAGGACAACAAGCTACAACGGTTTGTCAGTCGTTGGAAGATGATGACTAAACTTAATCGACTGGGCTTCTTTGCCAACTGCTCCATTAACAACAAGAAAATTCATATGCTTGGTATGGTAGACGGTCCAAACGAAATCGAACTAGTGAAACATTTCCCGATTGATACGTGGGACAGTAGTGCTGGGATTTGGGCTGGGTTGAATGGAATCAAGTTTGATAGTTCTCCTACAGGATTAATTGACGGTAAGTTTGAAAAGGAAGTTGACTTTGATCACAAATGCGAAGATAATTCACTGACTGATCTAGCTATTTCTAATATGAATTATATTAATGATATGTGTGAGAGGACATGAGCGAAAAGTTTAGATTTAATGAAGACAAGATTCTTGGCGAAGCACTGACCTATCTTGAGTCTACGTATGCTGGACACTATGTTGGTGAGCTAGCTGGTAGAGAGCAGAACAATATCCAGACTATTGATGTGTGGCAGACACTTGGCTCTGTCGACACTACCTGTCGCGATACTGCTATCAAGTATCTGATGCGTTACGGTAAGAAAGAAGGACACAATAAGAAGGATTTGCTTAAGGCAATTCATTATATTGTTTTGTTATGGTACTTTACACAGGAGCAAAGTGATGCTACATTTAGCGGGAACCCGCTCACAGTCGACACTATCTAGGTTCGATCAAGTCCAAGTACAACCGAATGCAATTGATCTCCGCATCGACAAGTTGTTTCGAATGTTTAGTCAGACGTTTGTCATTAGTGAGGACGATAAGCGCCATCGTGAGACTAAAGAGATTGAACCAGATGAAGACGGATGGTGGAGACTTGATCCAGGTAGCTATGAGGTAGTTATGGAAGGCACTGTTTGTATAGGTGCTAATGAGGCAGGATGGGTAATCACGAGGTCGAGTCTTAATCGCAATGGCTGCTTTATTACATCCGGATTGTATGATTCAGGATATGAGGGAGTAATGGCAGGAGTACTTCATATCAATAATGGTCCTATGATGATACAACGTGGTACAAGGGTAGGACAATTCTTATTATTTGAGGCTGAAGCTCTTAATCAATATGATGGTGATTATGGGTCCGGCAAAACACATGATAAAAAATACGGAGCATAATAGTGGAAGTTGAAGTAGATATTAATGAGTTGCGCAAGCGGAAGTTGATGGTGTGTACTCCAATGTACGGTGGCATGTGCGCTGGAACCTATACAAAAGCATCAACAGACCTTGCAATCATTTCAGCAAAGTATGGTGTAGAGGTTGTATTCTTCTACTTGTTTAACGAGTCGTTGATCACACGAGCTCGTAACTATTGTGTTGATGAGTTCCTACGTAGTGATTGTACTCATATGATTTTCTTGGACAGCGACATCGGTTTTGATTACAACGATGTAATGGCAATGTTAGCATTGATGGATGAAGACAGCGATTATGATATTATGTGTGCTCCTTATCCTAAAAAGACCATTGCTTGGGAAAAGATTAAAGATGCAGTAGACAAAGGGTATGCGGACGAACAACCTAACATGCTTGAGAACTTTGTAGGAGACTTTGTATTCAATCCTATTGAGGGCTCTGGTAGCTTTGCTATCAATGAGCCAGTGCAGGTATTGGAAGGTGGTACTGGATTTATGATGATCCAGCGTCGAGCATTCGAAAAGTTTGCTACAAAGTATCCACATATGTCTTATCTACCAGACCATGTGCGGACTAAGAACTTTGATGGTAGCCGAGAAATCATAGCATACTTTGATGCATTGATTGACGATAAGAATACCAACATGGTACCAGAACTTACAAAGTTCTTTGAGGATAATCCTGACGCTAAGCCTGAAGATGTAATCGATTTTGTTAAGGATAGCAAGACAGGCATTGATCGGGAGGATTACTCTAATCGATATCTGTCTGAAGATTATATGTTCTGCCAATGGGCACACCGTGCTGGTATTAAGGTATGGTTGTGTCCGTGGATGAAGACCACCCACATGGGATCATACTTCTTCGGAGGCTCCTTAGCGGCGCTAGCGCAAGTAGGTGCATCACCTACAGCCGATGTAGAAAAGGTTAACAGGGTCAAGCGATGAAACTAACACAACGTACTTGTCAGGTTCTTAAGAACTTCTCTACGATCAACCCTACCCTTTGTGTATCTAAGGGTAATGTTATTCGTACGACATCTATAAGCAAAACTGTTCTTGCTCAGGCAACTGTACAAGAGGAGTTTCCTAGAGAGTTTGCTATATACGATCTGAGTGAGTTTCTTGGTGTTGTTAGTTTGTTCAACGAACCTGACTTTGATTTTGATACGTACTATGTTTCAATTAGTGACGATAACAAAGCCAGCAGCCAGTACTTTTATGCGGATAAGTCTAGTGTAACCGTACCACCTGACAAGGGTGTAGAGCTACCAGACCAACCTGTACAATTTGTATTGGGTGATAGGGTACTCAAGCATCTTTTACAGGCAGCTTCAGTAATGAGTCTACCTGAGTTAAGCATCCAAGGTGATGGAGAAAATATTAAGGTTGTTGCTAACAATACCAAGAACACAACAGCACATCAGTTCTCGTATGAAGTCGGTAAGACGACCGAGCAGTTCAAAGCTGTATTCAAAGTAGAGAATCTAAAAATGATTGCTGGTGCTTACGACGTGTCTATTTCAACACAGAGATTGGCACAGTTTAGTTTAACAGATGGATCAATTACATATTGGATCGCTATGGAAGGTTCGTCTTTTTTTGGAGGGCAGTAAAGTTTGGCTAAGAAAGTTGGTAACACATTGATGGGGGTAAACTTGTCTCGAGACGGTACTGTGAAAGGTACTAGTATTGGACGAGGAAAAGTAAAAACAAGTTCAATGAACAAATCTAGTAAACGCAGTTTTAAAAAATACAGAGGCCAAGGAAAATGATTGGCACTAAAATCCCCATCTGCACGTTTCACACTCGAGTCCGCGACGACTCAATTGAAGGTGATAATCCATTTAAGTGGCAGGATGTAACCACTGACGATTTGTTTAAAGGTAAGCGTGTGGTACTGTTTAGCTTACCTGGTGCATATACACCTACCTGTTCAACGTACCAGCTACCAGACTTTGAGATGCTGTACCCCGCGTTTGTTACAAAAGGTATTGATGATATTTACTGTATGTCGGTAAATGATACATTTGTAATGAATGCATGGGCAAAGGATCAAAAGTTAAAAAATGTAAAAGTGATTCCTGATGGCTGTGGACTTTTTACTCTAAAGATGGGAATGTTGGTATCTAAAGACAACCTTGGCTTTGGCCAACGTTCATGGAGATATGCTGCAATTATTAACGATGGAGTGATTGAGCAGTGGTTTGAAGAGCCAGGCAAAGACGATAATCATCCAGAAGACCCTTACGGTGTCTCATCACCACAAAACATTTTGGAGAATCTATAATGCAAATTAATCCTAACGATATAGCTGGTGCAGTACAAGTAATTGACCTTGCTTGTGCCCGCGGTGCTATTCGTGGTGAAGAAATGGCTCAGGTTGGTGCTCTACGCAACAACTTTGTAAAGGTTTTAGAATCATTGCAAAAAGAAGCTAGTGCACCTACTGAAGACAGTTTTACAAAAGACAAATAAATTATTTTTTTTGCTATGAGTATATGTGATGTCAAAGGACTTCTTATGGGTCGAAAAGTATCGACCAAAGACCATACAGGAAACTATACTTCCTGATCAGTTAAAGCAAACATTCCAACAATTTGTAGACCAGAGTACCTTACCCAACTTGCTACTAGCAGGTGGTCCTGGTATTGGTAAGACTACTGTCGCCAGAGCAATGTGCGAGCAACTTGAGGTTGACTACATTGTTATCAATGGATCTATGAATGGTAACATTGACACGCTGCGTACAGAGATCAAAGACTTTGCTTCAACGATCTCTTTTACAGGTAGTCGAAAATATGTTATCTTGGATGAAGCTGACTATCTCAATCCACAATCAACGCAACCTGCTCTTCGTAACTTTATGGAGGAGTTTAGTAACAACTGTGGATTCATTCTTACCTGTAACTTTAAGAACCGAATCATCGAACCTCTACACTCGCGATGTAGTGTAATTGAGTTTAAAATTGCCAGTGAAGACAAAGCCTCTATGGCTAGTCAGATGTATAAGCGTGTCAAAGCGATTCTAAGCGATGAACAGGTCCAATATGATCAGAAAGCATTGGCTGAGCTTATCACGCGATACTTCCCGGATTTTCGCCGTGTAATCAACGAGATGCAACGATACAGTGCTACAGGGAGCATCGACAGTGGTATCCTTGCAAACTATGATAGTAATATTGCTGACTTAGTATCGTTGCTCAAGGAAAAGAAGTTTGTCGACATGCGTAAGTGGATTGCCAGTCACAATGATGTTGATACTGCTGACCTTTACCGCAAGCTATACGACAGTGCATCAACGTATGTGAAACCTCAGAGCATACCACAGATGATTGTTACTTTGGCAGACTATCAATACAAGGCTGCCTTCGTTGCTGATCATGAGATTAACAATGTAGCGTGCATGACAGAATTGATGATGGAAGTTGAGTGGCTATGAATCCATTCGATTACCTCAATTCAATCAATCACACCAAGGAAGATCTGATCAGCGATAGCGACAACCCGGAGCTAGCTGAAAAACTATACCCACCCTACCTCGTCAACAAAGGACTATCTTACTTTATAGACACAGTCTATGTTGTTAACGAAGTCAACCGTAGACATCATCTTGACCACAAGCTACAGTATGACTTTCTTATAAATATCGTTAGAAAGAAAAAACGTTATAGTAAATGGTTTAAACCTCAACAAGATGACGTTGTCAACGCTGTTATGGATTATTATGGATACAGCCAAGACAAGGCACGTCAGGTTGTAGATTTACTTACCGAAGAGCAAATAAGACAAATAACAAAGTCTCAGAGTAAGGGTGGACTGAATGGCGGTATCAATTGAAACTATGGTTGAAGTGACTCTAGAAAATCAAGACGACTTCCTCAAGGTACGAGAGACACTTACTCGTATAGGAATCGCTTCACGTAAAGATAAAACTCTTTATCAATCATGCCACGTGCTTCATAAGCAGGGTAGGTATTATATTGTACATTTCAAAGAACTGTTTGCTTTAGATGGCAAACCAGCTAACTTTGATGAAGGTGACATCTCACGACGCAACACGATTGCTAACCTATTGAGCGATTGGGGACTGATAAAGCTGGTTGATCCAGACAAGTCAGCAGACCCTATTGCACCTTTGTCGCAAATCAAAATCTTGCCTCACAAGGAGAAAGATCAGTGGAATCTGGAAGCGAAGTACACAATCGGCAGAAAGAAGTAATAATCAATGAGTGGTTGAGTGAAACCACAGACACGGTTATGAAGTACGTTGTTGTAGAAAGGATTGACGGAACACCTTTCCGTAGTCAATTGTGCTCGACTATTGAAGAAGCTACTCGGTTACAACAACAATGGCAGCAATGACAAGCGAGCAGCATGCTGAAGCAATGCTATCAATGTTTCCTCAGTGTCCCAATCCAAAACACCAACCAATTATCTTTCAATACTATTTGAAGCTTTATCTTTATTATAATAATAACTAGGAGAATGAAATGAAAAAACTAGCAGCACTGGTCGCACTGATGCCACTGACTGTGTTCGGCGCGACTGTAATCAACTATGATGATGGCTCTACCCTGACTCTTGAGGAAGGTGAGCAAATCATGGTAACAAAAGGTAAACTCTTTCAACAACGACTATACAATAGCGGTCGTACATATCAATTTAAAGAGTTTCCTGCAACAACTCGACGTGATTATGTCGAAGTAGATAATGGCACAGATCCCGAAATGCAAGTCGGATCTCATGAATGGTGTAAAGCATTCGTCCCATGGTCAGAAGGTCTGTCGTTTAGTCAAGTAGCATGGCAACGTTATTGTGATACTGACAACAATAATTCGTATGGTTGCGGTGATGATACATTCGATGCATCTGACGATGCAGCAGTGTGTCCAGGCTAATCTTATTATTGTTCGTACTGATGGCGTCCCAGGGACGCCATTTTCTTATCGATAAAGAGCAATAATACCCAAATGAATTATGATAAGTCTTATAAATAGTAATGCTGATGCGGATGGTCCGGTCAGTAGACAACAACCTTGCTTTTAAATAAGGAGGCGCCACGATGGTAGCAACTAAAGCATTTTCTTTTCCGCGTTCACATTTCATTGGATTTGATCACGTTTGGTCTGAGATAGAGCGTTTGTCCGAGATGGCAGACAACAAGCTGTATCCTCCTCATAACGTAGTTAAAAAGGATGAAACACATTTCTCTATCGAGCTTGCACTTGCAGGTTATACCAAGGACGACTTGAACGTCGAAGTCAAAGATGGTATTCTTGTAGTAGCTGGTAAGGGTTCTTCTCCGAAGGACGGAGGAGTGGAACGTGAGTATCTTCACCGCGGTATTTCTGCAAAGAAATTTACCCGCACCTTTAGACTATCAGAGCATGTTGTCGTTGATGGAGCTGACTTCGTCGACGGCTTACTCGTCATTGACCTGAGAGTAGAAATCCCTGAAGATAAGCGTCCCCGTACAATTCCTATTGGAGGTCAATTGTTAACGGAGGAATAAAATGAAACATTTGGCAATCGTTGCCTTATGTTTATTTTCATCTTTTACAAGCGCTAGTGAGATTGAAGAAGTAGTTGTGAAAGCTAGACAAGTTCGTATTGTGTTAGTAAAACTCTCTGAAAATCATCGTCAAGATCCGATCTCGGGTAATTGGTACTACGTGGAAGAAAAGAAAGAAGAGAAGACTAAGGCGTAACACTTGGGGGCGTTTCGGCGCCCCTTTTCATTAAAGGAAATTATTATGTCAGTAAAAGTAGTTCGTATGTTGTCCGGTGAAGATATTCTTTGTGTTTGTGAAGACCAGGACGACACCATTGAAATTAAAGACGGTGTTGTTATTGTACCAACACAAAACCAAAGCGTGCAGTTTGTACCCTACAGTCCATTTACTACCAAAGACCCTATTCAATTAAACAAAGATATGGTCGTGTTTGTAGCTGATCCAGATAAGAGTCTGCAAGACCAGCACAAGAAAATGTTTGGTGGTATCATTACTCCAGAATCCTCAATCATCGCTTGATTTTTGCACGTAGCTAAAGTACAATACGTGCATGAGTAAGCCGTTCTATACAAATGTTACACGTGTTGCTGACTACATTTACTTTCGTGGTTATAATAGCGGAAGACGTATTCAGCAGCGTGTAAAATACAAGCCAACGTTCTACGTTGCTAGTCCAAAGCCTACCAAGTTCAAATCTTTGACTGGATCCTATCTAGCTGAGATGGATTTTGATACTATGCGTGATGGTATGGACTTTCTTAAACGCCACAAAGATGTTGATAATTTTGACATTCATGGCAACACAAACTTCGTACAGCAGTTCATTAGTGATGCGTTCCGCAAGGTGATTGAATTCGATCGCGATGTGATCAATGTAACTACGATCGATATCGAGGTTCAGTCCGATCAAGGTTTTCCTCGGCCCGAAGATGCCAACCATCCAGTAACAGCAATCACAATCAAGAACAACATTGATAACGTATACTACGTTTGGGGTCTTGGTGATTGGAGTCACAGCGACTCTATTGTTAACCACTTAGACGTGCAATACGTCAAGTGTGCTAATGAGGCAGAGCTACTTCATAAGTTCATGGACCAATGGGCTATGAGTTATCCAGACGTTGTTACTGGATGGAATAGTCGAATGTTTGATATTGTGTACTTGGTTAACCGTATTACCAAGGTACTTGGTGAGGGACATACCAACAAACTATCACCTTGGTGTCACACAATGCGTAATCCAATACGTGGTAGAGTACTTGAGCTTGGTCAGAACCAAGTGCAGGTGTATGAGATTAGTGGTATAGAGCAACTTGACTACCTTGATCTGTTTAAGAAGTTTGCATACAGTTACGGTACTCAGGAATCATATAAGTTGGATCATATCGCCTACACTGTTCTTGGTGACAGTAAGATTGATTATAGCGAGTATGGATCTCTTAATGGGTTGTATCTAAATGACTTTCAGAAGTTTATTGACTACAACATCAAAGACGTTGAGATTGTAGATCGTCTCGAACATAAGATGGGTCTAGCTACGCTGTGCATGACAATTGCTTATAAGGGTAAGGTAAATTATGCCGACGCGTTTGGTTCTGTAGCTGTATGGGATGCTTTGATCTTCAACGAACTTCGTAACCGAGGAATCATTTGTCCTCCTAAAAGGGACAACACTAAAGAAAGAAAGATCGAAGGCGCCTATGTTAAAGATCCTAAAGTCGGTATGCATGATTGGGTAATGTCGTTTGACTTAAACAGTCTATATCCTCACATTATCATGCAATACAATATGTCGCCAGAGACTGTACTTGATCACAGCCATAGCTTTGATCTTCTCAGACGTGACAATACTAACGGTAGTTATCAATCATCAGTAGACTATCTGCTGGACCATAACCACGTCGAGGTTAAACCAGAGCACAGCATGGCTGGTACTGGTCAGTACTTCAGTAGAACTAAACGTGGTTTGTTTCCAGAACTCGTCGACAACCTATACAACGAACGTAAACAATACAAAAAGCAGATGCTAGACGTTGAGCAGAAGATCCAAGACTTTGGTTCGTCGTATGAACTTGAACGAGAGGTCACTACCCTCGACAACAAGCAGATGGCGATTAAGATTTTGATGAATAGCCTTTATGGTGCGATGTCTAACGAGTACTTCAGATACTACGATATTCGTATTGCAGAAGGGATTACTATCAGTGGCCAGCTCACCATTCGATGGGCCGAGAAACATCTCAACCAGTACATGAACAAAGTACTCGGTACTGACAACCAGGACTATGTGATTGCCATCGATACTGACTCTCTATACATTAACATGGGTGGTCTTGTTGATAAGGTTAAACCTAAAGATCCAGTAAAGTTTCTTGACAAGGTTGCTACTGAGAAGATCGAGCCAATGCTCGACAATGCATATCTCAAGCTGAAAGAATACCTTAACGGTTACGATCAGATGATGGTAATGAAGCGAGAGGTGATTGCAAGTAGAGGAGTTTGGACTGGTAAAAAGCATTATGTACTAAACGTGCATAACAGCGAGGGAGTACAATATAACGAACCAAAGCTAAAGATGATGGGGATTGAAGCTGTTAGGTCATCTACTCCATCAATTTGCCGGACAATGATTAAAGACACCATTAAAGTAATTCTGGAGAAGGAGGAGAACGATGTGCAGAACTATATCCGCATGTTACGCGATAAGTTTGCACAGACACCGATCGAAGACATTGCATTTCCTCGATCAGTTAATCGTCTGGAATTTTACCGCGATAGCATAATGCTGTACAAAAAGGGTACTCCTATCCAAGTACGTGCAGCATTGACATACAATCATTACGTGGATCAACATAGTCTAACAAATAAATATGAGAAGATACATTCGGGTGAAAAGATAAAGTTTTGTTACCTCAAACAACCCAATAAGGTGCAAAGTAATGTCATTGCATTCCCCTCTATCCTACCTGAAGAATTTGATATACGTCATCATGTTGATTATGATACCCAGTTCGAGAAGTCTTTTCTTGAACCGGTTAAGAGTATATTGGATGCTGTAGGGTGGGACGTAGAACCTAGGGCAACTCTAGAGGCATTCTTCTAATGGTAGATAACACAGTTAACGCTTTTGACTTTGGTTTTTCCATTGTCGACGAACAAGAGCTGGAAGCAGTACAGGCAGCTCACGAACAAGTACAATCTACTTCTGCAACAGCAGAAGAGATTCAAGCACGTCTTACAAAGTTGTACGACGCTGTACAGCCTTTACTTAACAATCTCAGGCAGAGCGCTGATAAAGAATATATTTGGTGGCCAAACCGTCTTCAAAAAATCGAGCAGTTCCAAGACATGCTCGACTCAATCTATAGAGGCTAGCAATGGGTATCCTAACCCTTGTTATGGCTCTAGCTATCTCTGGGGTGGCTGCTTGGTATAGTATTGCAGGACTAGTTGCTATATTCTCGGGAGCAGCGACTGCAATTATTATTATGGGTGGTGTGTTGGAGGCAGGTAAGCTAGTTACTGCTTCTTGGCTATACCGCAATTGGAAGCAAATACCCTTCCTGTTAAAATCATATCTCACAACAGCTGTAGTTGTGTTGATGTTAATCACCTCAATGGGTATCTTTGGCTTTTTGTCAAAGGCACACTTGGAACATTCTATATCAGTGGGTGGCACTAATGAACTTCAAATCAGCAACTTGGAAAGACAGATTACGCGCCAGCAGTCAATCATTGTTGATGCAGAAACGGTTCTCTCGCAACTAGACCAACAGGTCGCTACGCTCATCGAATATGACAGAATTCGCGGTCCTTCAGGTTCGATTGCGGTTCGCCAAAATCAACAAGATGAGAGGAGTGTTCTCAACGAGACAATTGATGCTGCGTACGTTCAAATTGAGGAACTCCAGAAAGGTCTCACGCCGCTTCAACAAGAAAAACTGGCATTGGAGGTCGAGGTTGGTCCTCTAAAGTATATTGCTGAATTAATATATGGAGATCAGGCACGTGACTTTTTTGATGAAGCAGTACGTTGGGTTATCTTGCTTATTGTGTTTGTATTCGATCCACTTGCTGTTCTTTTGCTTATAGCTGCAAACATGACATTATCGGTACCAAAAAAGCCTAAGAAAACTATTGAGGCTGCTACAGTCAGTACTATGGACGACGATTGGAATTTTGTTGAAGTTGAAGTCGAGTCGGATCCTGCTTTTGATGACTACGACAAGATGCACGAAAACTTCAATCAACACCCTGATGTAACTAAAATAGATTCCAAAAGTGAGCTTAAGGACTTGTTGAATGGGGTTGATAAAAAGTTGGTACAGATGTATACTAAAGGTAACTCCATTGAACGTAAACATGAGAAACGTTCGCTGCAACGACTAAAGGCAAAGATTATTAACAGATTGAATGAAATGTAATGAGGATAGTATGAGTGATTTCTTTCGTGATATTGTAAAACAACTTAATGATGAGAACACATCTATAGCAGAAGATGGTTTAGCTAGCGCCGAGTACTCTGGTAACATTGACACCGGTAGCTATATTCTAAACGCAGCACTGAGTGGTAGCATCCACGGTGGTGTACCTAACAATAAGATTACTGCATTCGCTGGTGAATCTGCTACCGGTAAGACATTCTTTGTAATGGGTGTTGTAAAGAGGTTCTTAGATGATAATGCAGACGGTGCAGTGTTCTACTTCGATACAGAAGCAGCTGTCACCAAAGAGATGATGACGCAACGTGGTATTGACACCAAGCGAGTGATTATCTCTGAGCCAGACACTATTCAAAAGTTTCGACACACTGCTCTACAAATCCTAGACAACTACAATGAGACTAAGGGAGAGAAGCCACCTATGATGATGGTGCTGGATTCTCTCGGTCAGCTGTCGACTACTAAAGAAGTTGAGGATACCCATGCAGGTAGCGAAACCAGGGACATGACTAAGGCAGCTACTCTCAAAGCCACGTTCCGTGTTCTTAACCTTAAGCTAGCCAAAGCAAATGTACCTATGCTAGTTACCAACCATGTATATGAACTTGTTGGATCTTACATCCCAACAAAAGAGATGGCTGGTGGTAGTGGTCTCAAGTATACGGCTTCACAAATTTGCTTCTTGTCAAAGAGAAAAGAAAAAGACGGCAAGGAGGTCGTTGGTAATATTATTAGAGTCAAGATGACTAAGAGTCGACTTACTAAAGAGAACAAAGAGGTACAGGTACTTCTTACTTACGATAAAGGATTAGACCGTTACTATGGTCTGTTAGAGTTAGCTGAAAAGTATGAGATTATTAAGAAGGTGGCAAACCGATATGAGATGCCCGATGGTACTAAAGTTTATGCTAAGTCTATTCTAAGCGATCCTACAAAATACTTTACGGACGAACTGCTAGCACGTATCGACGAAGCTGCTGCGCTAGAGTTTACATATGGATCTAAGGATGATCTGATACAGGATGATGGAGAGATTGCGATTTGATTCCTAAGTATGCTGTACTTGAAGCTGTAGATGAGGACTCTTTGTGTCCGATTATGATTGCAGAAGGTCCTTTTGAATCTTATGTGATTCAGATCGACACAGTTAGTATTAATGATGAAGGTGTCCTTAGTTTCAATTATACTGTAATCGAAGGCAGTGAAGATTGTGACAAGCAGCTATTTGAAACAACGATCGGTGACATCATAGTATCAATGATTATGGAAAAGGTAAATGACGATAGAAGCGAACATACTGAGCCATCTGATCAATAGCGAATCATTTGCTCGCAAAGTACTTCCATTCTTAAAAGAAGAATATTTTCAGACTGTTACAGACAGGGTGATCCTTGGTAAGATTAAACAATACATGGATCAGTACAACTGTCCGCCTTCTAAAGAAGCTCTGTATATTGAGTTAGAGAATACTCAATCGTTAAGTGAAGCTGATTATAGTAATGCGGTGTCTCAAGTCGAGCAGCTTAGCAAGGATGACGAAGTTAATGTAGAGTGGCTGATTGATAAGACAGAGCAATTCTGTCAAGAGAAAGCGGTATACAATGCGATTATGGAATCTATCCACATCATCGATGGAAAGAGTAAGACGAAGACTAAGCAAGCAATTCCACAAGTGCTGTCTGAAGCATTAGCCGTCACATTTGATAATCACATTGGTCATGACTTCATAGAAGACTATGAGCAGCGGTTTGAGTTCTACCACCATAAGGAAGAACGCATTCCGTTTGACCTTGAGTATATGAACAAGATTACTAAAGGCGGTCTTCCTCGCAAGTCTCTAAACATTATCCTTGCTGGTACTGGTGTAGGTAAGTCTCTTGCAATGTGTCACTTTGCTGCGGGTAACATGATGGAAGGAAAGAACGTCCTTTACATCACTATGGAGATGGCTGAAGAAAAGATTGCAGAGCGTATTGATGCTAATTTGTTGAACGTCAAGGTAGATGACCTTATTAATTTACCTAAACAAATGTACGACAATAAGATTGCCGATCTACGATCACGCACACCTGGTAGATTGATTATCAAAGAGTATCCTACCGCTTCGGCGCACAGTGGCCACTTCAGACATCTGATTAACGAGCTAGCTATTAAGCGCAACTTTAAGCCAGACATCATCTATATCGACTATCTAAACATTTGTTCTAGTAGTCGTTCAAAGGCGATAGGAGGCTCTATAAACTCGTATACTTACATTAAAGCTATTGCAGAGGAATTACGAGGGCTAGCTGTAGAAAAGAATGTACCGATTGTCTCTGCTACCCAGACGACGCGTTCTGGATACACCAATAGCGATCTTGGACTGGAAGATACGTCAGAGTCGTTTGGTCTACCTGCTACAGCTGACTTCATGTTTGCTATTATTAACAGCGACGAGCTTGAGCAGCTTAACCAATTGATGGTTAAACAATTAAAGAATCGATACAACGATCCTACTACGTACAAAAGATTTGTAATAGGTGTTGATAGAGCCAAGATGAGGCTGTATGATGTCGAACAGTCAGCTCAAGCTGATTTAGTGGACGATGGACCTGTGATGGACAACACCGAGGTTGGTAAAGGTCTTAACCAAGCGTTTGGAAGTAAGATGAAGAAGGATTACAGCGATCTGTTTGTATGAATGTACTAGTAGTTGGAGAGTTGTGTAGGGACGAAACCTACTATTGCAACGTCTCGAGATTGAGTCCCGAGGCGCCTGTGCCTGTTGCTGATCTGGTTTGGAAGAGCATGGCAGATGGTATGGCAGGCAATGTCAATGCGAATCTCAAAGCATTTGGTATCGATACTACTTTTGCCCATCAGCGGCTATCACAGCACATTAACAAAACCAGATATGTCGACTCTAAAAGTGGTCAGCACTTAATGCGTGCTGATTCTACTCACCCAAACATTACTCCGTTTGAAGTATCGTCTATACAAGATGTAACTATCTATGACGCTATTGTTATTAGTGATTACGATAAGGGGTTTATTACTTACGATAACGTACAGCAGCTACGAACGTTGTTCAATGGACCCATACTGATAGACAGCAAGAAAGATGATCTTGTTCAGTTTGAAGGATGTATTGTCAAGATCAATGAGCTAGAGTATGAAAAAGCTAAGTCAGTACCAAGATCAACAATTGTAACCCTTGGTAGTAAAGGTGCTATGTACAATGGTACCACATATCCTAGTGATCAGGTTAAGATGTTTGATGTGTGTGGAGCAGGGGATACGTTTCTGGCTGGATTAACTTACAAAATGCTTCAAGGTGAACCAATCGGTCCATGTATTGAGTTTGCTAATAAGTGTGCTGGTATTGCTGTGCAACATAGAGGCACGTATACCTTGAAAAAGCAAGACATTGATTCGATATTATAAGTATGAGTATATGGCGTAACATACTGAGCGTACTGCAAGCGTTCTTTGGTGTACAAAGTTCCGAAAACCGTGTTAGAGATTTCGAACATGGTAACCCAGTAGTATTCTTTGTAATAGGACTGTTCGTTACAGTCATGTTTATGGCTAGTGTATTTGTATTTGTAAATTACGTGGTACTTTGAATGAAGATTTTAGTTACAGGCTACAAAGGGTTTATTGGTAATCATGTTTACAATAGTTTGATTGCTGATGGGCACGATGTCGTCGGTTACGATTACGATGAAAGCTATGGCTGCCTACCATATGTAAAAGAATATGATACGATTATTCATCTCGGTGCAATCAGCAGCACTACAGAAAACGACGTCCCTAAAATTTTTGCATACAACTATGACTTTAGTATTAAGTTGTACAGAGAGTGTGTTGCATACGGTACTTCTTTTCAATATGCTTCTAGTGCAAGCGTGTACGGTGACTTGAATTCGTTCAAAGAAGACGGTGAAGTTCGTCCACTTAACCCCTATGCGTGGACCAAGTTTATGTTCGATAAGTTCGTTATGGAAATTGAGCCATCATCTAATATCGATGTACAAGGGTTTAGGTATTTTAACGTATATGGTACTAATGAGGAACACAAAGGTGAACAGGCGTCTGTGTTTACCAAGTTCCAGCATCAGGCTGAGCAAGATGGTAAGATAGTTCTATTCGAAGATAGTGATCAATATAAACGTGATTTTGTTTGTGTCAATGATATTGTAGACGTGCACAGACAAATGCTGTGGAAGCATGTCAGTGGTGTGTTTAATGTTGGTACAGGCACAGCAACTAGCTTCCAACGTGTCGGTGAATTGTTTAGCAAAAAATTAGGTGTTGATATCGAATATATTCCAATGCCTGATAATTTAAAGAATCAATATCAAAAATACACAAGAGCTGATAACACCAAACTAAATAGTATCGTAGACCTTAAGTGGACAACTCCAAAGCAATGGATCGATGCTAACGTAAATGCGGTTAAAGATATCAAAAAACAAGTTTAACCCTAACCCAACAATCACCAAGCCTGTTGATTGTGATCTTTTACTGCAAGCCGATCACAGATTTTTTGACAAAGACGGCTACGAACTTAACTATCAAGAAAGATTATTTCACAAGAACAGTGGCATCACAATAGACGAAGGTCATCTATTTCATACAGCCAATCATGTCACGTGGTTCTACGACGCAGACGAAAGCCAAAACCATCTCGTACTAGATCACAGTACAGTCAATATGCGATGGAATTATACTGGCGCCGCGCGAGAGCAAATCAAACAGCTAGCTGTGCACAGGCCGTCTTTAAACAAACTGTTAGGTGTAGTGCAGAAATGGGGCATTGACTTTAGTTTAGACTATGTGTATAGTGGTCACTGTTTGGAAGTGTTCCACATCGAAGCTGATTACCTAAACTACGAAGAAGCACTTCACGACAAGGAAATGGCCGAAGAGTTAATTACAGGTACTGATTGGTGGGATGTGGCTTATTATTTATTGAGAGACAAGGATAAGTGGTCCCATCTAAACAGCGACGACCAAGCTGACTACAAATCAAAGTACGTTGGTTGGAAACGAGCTTTTGACAATAGAAAGGTGTTTAGCTTTGCGACTTGAAGGTTTAGTTGAAAAGGGTTGGGGACACGAGTACATATTTGCTACAAACGACAAGTATTGTGGCAAGCTACTCAAGTTCCATACTGGATCAAAATTCTCCATGCATTTTCATGACGAGAAGGATGAGACCTGGTTTGTCTTAGAAGGCAAATTTCTAGTTAAGTACATTAATACTCTAAATGCTGATCTCAATGAGATTATTTTGAATCAAGGTGACACGTGGCGAAACGAACCATTGGAACCTCATCAAATTATTTGTTTAGAGGAAGGAACTATTATTGAAGTGTCGACACCAGATAGTGTAGAAGACAACTATCGGGTTTTGCCTGGCGATAGCCAGAATGGAGATATCAATGGGAACCAAAAGGACCTATTCACCCCAAGTAGTTAATTCATTACGTGGTTCTGTACAAATAGAATACACGTTAGCTAAGATGGGCTCGAAAAAGTTACGCCAGCTGTTTGAAGATAATCTATATATTAACACATTTGGCGCTTACAACGGACAGCAGGCGGTTCAGCATGTCAAAGCAGGACTCAAAGCCATCTATGTTAGTGGGTGGCAAGTCGCCGCGGCAGCAAATTCAACAGACGAAGTCTATCCTGACCAGAGTCTATATGCTGTGGACTCTGTTCCTGCTGTCGTTAGGAATATCAATAATAGTTTTCGCCGACAAGATCAAATCATTGTATCAGAAGGCGGCCCAGGTTTTGAGTTCGCACCTATCATTGCTGATGCAGAAGCAGGCTTTGGAGGCGCGCTCAACGCTTACGAACTTGCACGCAACCTTATCGAGTCTGGAGCAGCCGCCGTCCACTTCGAAGACCAACTCGCGTCAGAAAAAAAGTGTGGACATCTAGGTGGAAAAGTTCTCATCCCTACTAGTCAGGCTATTCGCAACCTCAACGCTGCTCGTCTTGCTAGTGACGTACTGGACACTGATACTGTGGTCATTGCCCGTACTGATGCAGAGTCAGCTAAACTCCTTGCTTCTGATGTTGATGAATTAGATCGCAAGTACATAAAGTATAAGGACGGACGACCAGTTCGCACCCCGGATGGATTCTTCGAGATCCACGGTGGTCTTGATATGGGATGTGAACGTGGACAGGCTTACGCTGAGTATGCTGATCTTATCTGGTGCGAAACCTCCAAGCCATGTCTAAGAGAGGCTAAACGATTCGCCGATGCTGTAAAAGGTGCGCATCCAGATCAGATGTTGGCATACAACTGCTCACCATCATTCAACTGGCGTAAGAGCATTCCAGGTGATCAAGAACTGAGAGACTTCCAACGAGAGCTTGGCAAGCTAGGATTCAAATTTCAGTTCATTACACTTGCTGGCTTTCACTCCACTAACTATGCGGTGTTTGACTTTGCTCACAAGTATCGTCTTGATGGTATGCTTGCATACTCTCAGTTACAAGAAGCAGAGTTCAAATCAGAAGCATGGGGATACACTAGCACAAAGCACCAACGAGAAGTTGGTGTCGGATACTTTGATATTATAACTAATGCTTTGGGGGCCTCAACTGCCGGGTTGGCAGATTCTACTGAAGCGGAGCAGTTCTAATGTTTAAAGCAATTGGTTTTTGGATTTACGATTTCTACAACTTCTTCTTTAACTTAAAGATGAATCCGTTGAGATTCATTCCAAACGCATTTACACAATTTATTCTAATGTTCTATCTGTCTGTTATGTGGACTGTAGTGTTCACGTTGTGGATGGGTCACTCAATTTACTTTGGTATTGGAAGTGTAGGTGGTCACTTACTAATTGTCGGTGCGTTCTTCATCACAGCACTAACATTCCAAGATGCTGAGAAGAACGGTCATCTGTGGGTTAAGCGAATGCCTCTCCCCGATTCAAAGAAAAACAAATGTGTATGGGATTTGGAGAAAGAAGGATGAAAGTCAAATTACTCAAAGCAGTTAAAATGAAGCATGAGGCAATTATGGAAGAAGCCTTAGTCAACATTGAGGTATACGAAAACTCTGTTGGCATAGGTGAGCATCCGAATCTAGTCGGTGCTGTGGAAGAACAAGTCGACAAGTATGTTCATGCTTTGGAAATGGTAGAAGGCGTAGATAAGATTCTTAAGGCATATAGCTATGAATGATCTTGCTGAGTACATTGTAACATTATGACCGTTATCATTAGCATTGCATGCATCATGATGCTGCCGATAGTAGCAGGTGGCGTTACGTTCATTCTATCTGGTATGAGCGTCGAGGAATCTAGAGGCGGGGATGATTAGAACGTCTATATTGTTATGTGCTATCTTAGTATTTTTTCTTGGTGGTGTTTCATTAGGTACTCTTATATCCGATGTAAATTCTATTGACGAGGAACGTCAATTAATTGGTAAAGACCTATATCATTTTGGAACACCGCAGTACGTTAAAGATCATTCTTTTATAAAAATAGTAACGTATCCTACCTTTGCACATCTAGCATTGTCAGCAAAGATACAAGGCTTCGATCAATGGCAGTCCATCAGAGCATTCGCTGTACAGGATCCTAGTATCGTTGGCCCATGTACACTCCATATAGTCGACCCATTAGTAAGCTATCATCCCGATTACGTTGGTCATGAAGCACTTCACTGCTTTTATGGTAACTGGCATCGCGATGCAGGCGAAAAGAATCAGATCATAAATGTTCAATAAGTTCAAGTGGAAAAAATCAAAAAAAGAACCCACCTATCCTATTCAAAACTGGATACTTCCTCACAAAGATGAACTCGGTCAATGGTGGTGGGGGTATCAAAAAGTGACAATGGTGAGACACCCTGAGTGGAGTAAGAATATGAGTGACAAATACAAGTGGCACAGAGTTCATAAGTCTGAGGAATATTATGAGAGAGAGATTTGTGATCAGGTGTGGGAACATATCATGACGCACTTCGGTGTTGATAACATTGTTGATATCACACCAGAACAGATTCAAGAAGTTCAGGAGTGGCGAGATGAATGGCTCAATGAATACAGCGTACTTCAAGTGGGGTTTTCAAACTTCATGCAAATGTGGGAAAGTGAGCGCTGGGATGCAGGTCTCGAATAATGTCACGCACTGTATCTAACGAAAGTGAAAAACTTGATAATGTCATTATCCAAACTGATAGTGGTGCCGAGTACTCTGTTGGTGAGATCAAACACTCTGATAGGATCCTTAAAAGTGTAACGCCAAAGTACACCGTTGACTGGTACGTCAAGTGGTTCAGTAGTTTGATTGTACTATCTGCAATGAGTATCCGAGGTATTCAGGATCTGATCTTCTACGATCTTATCCTAAGTATTGTTGGTATCACAGGGTGGTTGGTAGTGTCGGTGCTGTGGAAGGACCGAGCACTGATTCTGTTAAATGGTGTAGGTCTCATTATGTTTGTAAACACTTTACTTACAAACTATCTTTTTGTATAATGATCGCATGCATCTGTAAAGGCGTGTCTGACTCGACAATACGTGAACTACTCAGTCACCTCGATCTTGCGAAAGTAAAACAAGTGACCGGCGCCGGCACTCAGTGCGGAACATGCAGTTTGTTGTTAGATCAGATAGCGGGTGAAGTTAAAGATTACAAATAATCGGTTGACTTCTTGAACGTCTGCCCTGATAATGTTCTACATGACTGGGAACAACCGGTCATAATATTGTTCATAACTGAGGAAAAATCTATATGTCTATTCTTGACAAAGTGTTTAACGTACTGGTAGTTGAAGGCCGCGAAGCATCTGCAAAGCAAATGGCTACATGGTTTGGTACTACTCCTAACAGCATCGCTTCTCGTGTTTCGGAACTTCGTTGCAACGAAGGGTTTGCTATCTACGCAAACAAGCGTACCGACAGCAACGGTCGTACTACGACCTTCTATCGTCGAGGCACTCCCGCTCGTGCCGTTGTTGCTGCTGGCTACCGAGCTCTGGCTGCTGCGTAAGCACCCCTCAAGGCCGCGGATCCCGCGGCCTCACCCTCCCCCCCTTTCGTTATATACAAATCGCGTTTTTAGGCAAAATTACTCTAAGAAAGCGAACAAATATGCAAAAGTGCATACTTCTAACTCCTTGATTTTACACAAGTTTTTTCGCGTTTTTAGACCCACTATTCATGCGGGTTCTACGGTTGCTAATAATCTCATTTGCCCTGATAATGTCCTCATTGATTAGGAAATTGCTTGGAGAGATACATGGACCGATTGATGGAATGCAAGAACACTATCGATGACTCAGTACGAGTCGTTGCTCGCGACTTCATGAAGAAGCATCGACCTCACTTGCTCAAGGCTAAGAAGAAGCCTTTAATGTCTGATGACGACTTTGCTAAGGTCGGCACGGAGATCATGAAGCAAGCGAAGGCTAAGTCGAGTCTACGAACTGCAGCTTTTGATATGTACCATCGTGGTGCTTCGGCAGCTGACGTTGCCAAGACGTTGTGCATCACGTATGCTAATGCTCACTACTACAAGCGTGCATTCAAGAAGGAGTTCTCATAATGGCTTACCAGCCCAAGAATCGTCTTGATCCTCGTGTGGCAGCTATGCTGCCCAATATCTACACTGCGTCTCAGCTTGAGTACGCTAAGGGTGTTGTTAGCGGTGAGATCAAGCCTACATACTTCAAGGCTAGTGACATTCCTGAGAGGAAGCCTGTGCCCGAGGCATTCAAGAAGAAGGCCAAGGCAAAGACTAAGACTAAGGCTAAGCAGAAACGTACCAGACGTATTGTTTCAGAGTTTAGCCATGATGATATGACCGGTGCTATAAACCACCGTGTTATTGTCGGTGACTCTCGGCAGCAAGTGATACAAACTCTTGTTGACCGATTCGGGGTTTCCAAGCATAGTGCTGGATACCACTATGATAAGTTTGTTGGTAAGCGATAAGGGGATTACAATGACTTCTACTGTTGAACTGTACAGGCAGGCTCTCGAGAAGATCACGAAGACTATCGAGGCTCGACGTGAGGGATACTTTTCTAACTTCCACGAGCAAGCCGCTCGAGGTGATGGTTGGTTCACTCAGCACGAGCAAGGAGTGCTGGATGCATACGACGAAGTTCAGATGTTGTTGGACTCAGTCAACTATGAGCTGGAGCAGATGTTGGATGCTAATACGGCGTATGCTGGGGCGGTGTTGCAACATGCCTAAGAAAGCGAGCGGGTATACCAAGTCAGGTAAGATGGATAAGCGGTTTAAGAAAAGCGGTACTCGAACAACTGCTCAGAAGAAGTCAGATTCAAGTCGACGAGGGAAGAAGTTACGATGAGCTTTGCTATACTCCAAGAACGTCTCCGCGAGGATGGTTGGTTAGTAGAATGGAACATGCCTTGTTGTCAAAGTTGTGCATGGGCTGAATTACCAACCGAGCACAAGGAAGGACCTTTCAAGGGACAGGAAGTCGACTTCGCCAAGGTACTGTTCAATCACAGTCAGGACTGTGAGATCTACGATGAGGATGAAGAGGAGTGTAGTGGCTGCGAGGGTGATGGTGTTGTTGAGGATCCCTATGATCCAGATGTTTACATCGATTGTGATTACTGTTCGGGCGAAGGATTCTTGAGCGGATCATACGACCACCTTGACTACGAACCTGATACGAGCGTGTCTGGATTCACATGCATGCCTCCTCACATCGCTAAGGAATCCACGTTCTGCTTTGATGGTAGCAAGCAAGGCGTGAAGAACTTGAAAGCGATCCTTCCCATCATCGAAGAATGTGGTTGTAGCATATACTGGGACGGTAAAGGTGATCGCCGGCCAGAGATTAGTTGGAACAAGGAGTAACGTATGTTAGAGCTTGATCGAGAAACGCTGTTGGCTATTGACGGCTTCAATGACTACCTCGTTGACAAGTATAACGCTTATGTACGTAAGCGTACTCGTCAGGTGCTGACTGGCCGCGTCTCTTATCGTAAGGATGGGTCCCAGAATAAGTGCTACCGAGCAGAATGGAACTTTAATGCCAGGAATGGATATGGCATAGAGTTTGCTGACATTGAAGAAGCTCAGAAGTATTGTGAGCGAATAATGAAGAGCAAGACTTATAAGGAGCTGGGTGGCAAGCTATCATTTGTTGTTCCAAGGAAGAATATGGGTTCTCGATCTAGATTCACTGGCATGGCGTATCCCGATGGACGTATCCAACTGAGTCCCAATGGTGGAATGAATCAGTACACGTTGCTTCATGAGTTGGCACACCAGTGTGGTGCTCGCCACCATGATGTAAAGTTTAGACAGATCCTTGTAAGGCTCGTGTCTCGATTCATGGGACGAGATATGGCGAAGAAGCTCAAGCAAGAGTTTCGTAATGTTGGTTTAAAGATGAGTCAACGTAGCACGATTAAGAGTCCACAACAGTGGCTGCAAGACTACTTTAAGATGCAGAAACTTCGTGAGATACATAATATAGGAGGTGTCTAACATGAAGACAATCATTGCTGCTTCTATTGCAGCCATACTAATGTTTGGATCAAGTGATAGTAGAGCATGGGGACCAACCGAGCAAGGAATCCTTTGGGGTATCCTTGGTACAGTCACACTAGGTCACGTTTTTGACAAAAGTGATGAAGGTCAATACTATCCTCAAAATCCCAACGGTGACTTTCCACCTTTTAGATGTTCTGGTGACTCAGTTACCTGTGCTTATGAACGTGGTAAGTGGGAACGCGAACGCCAAGAGTGGATGAAAGCGAAGGACATGGCTTATCAATGTGGTCGTTATCCCGAGAAGTGTAACGCAACCTAAGTAAGTCCTATGATTGATTATGGCGCAGTGAGCACGGCCGTCTCTGAGTTCTTAAAGACTCGAGACGGCCTAAACAATCCTAAACACAAAAAAAACTTTGCATGGTTTGTTAGAGACCTAGCAGGTATCTTTTGTGGAGTAAGTCACTCTAACGGACTAAGCACTGAGCACATTGTATCGTTCCTAGAGAGTGTCAAGCACCACACAATGCACTCGCTGAGTGACGATGGTAAAATGCATTGTGTGAGACTTCTGATTAACAACGACGTTGCAGAGCACCCTTTGTATAAACTGACCGAGCATCCACTGATGTACTTCAAACCAGGCAACACACAAGTGGGTCCTGGTGAGTTCTTCTTTTGTTTTTATGACAAAGACTCAACGTACGGTGTCGACAATGTTAGTGGATTTGATATCAAGCTACACAACGTCACAACTGAGATGAAGTCGTATGGGTCTAACTTTACTACACCTGAGCTACTTGACAAGTATGCAGACAGTGATAAAGTTGATCGTCTGCTGGTAGTTAAACCTGTGTCCGATGCTGAGAGACCTCAACAAAGGTCCAAGTATGTTTGCTGCGACACTACTAGGTGGAGAGAGGTGTTCACTCACAAAGGAAAGAATGGATCTCTAGTCCTGCTTTGATATAAATACAAAAAAACATTTCTTTGGAGCAACGAAATGAAGTCTTTTAAGCAGTACACAAATGGGATTAATGGTTTGTCTGAGCAAGCCGGTGGCCACTACGAACCTCATATCGGTAATCGAAATGGTGATCACACTAAACCGCCTCTTAAAGGTGGTCGGCAAAGTACTCAAGACAGCTACGAGAAATCACAGAAACACGAATCTGATCACGATGATTTAGTAGATCATGTTGCTAGACATCTTCCTCACGTTAAGAGTGCAGCTGATAGAAAGGATTTAGTTAAGCAGGTTCATACAGCCCAGAAACACCACGATAAAGGTATTGATATGGATCCGCACATGCGGACAGATGATGAGGAGGACCACGTTGAAACTTCGCACGTACGTATGAAGCAAGCTCATCATGACGCTCAGCAGCTCAGCGGACTTCATAGTTCTCAGACTATTCACGGCAAGCATGCTAGTCCTAATACCCACCATTCTGATTTAGATCACAACGGTAAAGAGCATAAAAGCGGTTGGATGGCTGCTAAAAAGAACAACTTTGATCATCATCACATGGCTTTGGCAACTGCTCTGAGACGTGGTGATCATGAGGGAGCTGAAAAGCACGTTGCCGCTATTCATCAACACGCAAGTCTTACCTAGGAATTGATACAAATGGCTGTTTCGGGACAACGTGGACTAGACTACGAATTAAAAATATACAAAGCGATACAGAAAATTGGACCCACATATGGCTTTCTTCCTGGCGACAAGCCGTCTGCTGGCTTCTCGAACGTAGGTGCTGGTGATATTGAAGCAAAGCTGATGGGTAAGGATTTCAATATTGAAGTCAAGTTGTCCGCAGATGATCAGATGGGTGGTGGTTCATTTACATACGACATGATATCTAAGAAGTTCACATCTGTTAAAAAGCTGGATCCTGCTGATGAAGAAATGTTGATGACTGCTGTTAAAGAGAAAACGAAAGCTCTCGACAACTACATTAAAGCCGCTCAGAAACTAACGCCTGTAAAGTATCACAAAGCTATTAAAGGTGTACCAATCAAAATATCTAAAGCCGGACGCGACGAGCTTAAAGATCGTGGGTTGCTGAAAGACATTAATACCAAAGTAGTGACTGACGCTACGTTTATCGAAAAACACTATAACAAGAAAGGTGTATACTATATCCAAATAGGTGGTGCGGGACTTTTCTATATGGGCAAAAATCCTTTCAATTTACCTGTTCCTCGTTTGAGTGGTGAAATACAAGTTGAAATTCGACTCGCCTATTCGGGCACCAGAGGTACCTTCCCAGACGGAACTGAAACACGCACTGCAGGACTGAGATTCCAAGGCCGTTTAAAAACCAAAGGTAGATCACCTCACACTATCGATACCGAGGCTGGTATAAAGAAGTTATTCGCGTAAATGAAAAAGTTTTCCACAGTCTTAAATGAGTCAAAGAATACTCACATGGAACACATTGAGGACATGGTCTTCAATGCTGGATCAGACGGTGCTCGTCAAGCAATCAACTCACTTCGTACATTAAGAGACATGCTTGCAGGTAGTGGGGCAGGTAAAGTAAACGCCACTGTAAAATGGGACGGTGCTCCAGCTATCTTTGCTGGTATCGATCCTACTGATGGTAAATTTTTTGTTGCCAAGAAGGGGATATTTAATGTCAACCCTAAACTGTACAAAACGCAATCTGATATCAACAAAGACTTATCTGGTGACCTTCGCGACAAGTTTACGATTGCACTTCGCGAATTTAAGAAACTGGGTATCAACAAGGGGATCTTCCAAGGTGATCTACTGTTCACCAAATCAGACATCACCGCATTGGAAATTAGTGATGAGAAAGTGTATTCGTTCCATCCGAATACGATTGTATATGCTGTGCCTGTTACTTCTGGTCTCGGACAGCGGATTAGAAAGGCGGCTATCGGGGTTGTCTGGCATACAACTTACTCAGGACGAACACTAAAAGACATGAAAGCATCTTTCGGACGTAACATCACATCTAAGATGCGATCTGTCCCTTCAGTGTTTATGAGTGATGCTACTTATCAAGATGTTACTGGCAACGCTAAGTTTACTAGAGAGGAAACTGATGAAGTAACTGCTCTTATTAGTCAAGCAGGTAAAGCTCTTCGATCTGTTTCCGGAAGCGTGTTGGCAATGATTGCTGACGATGAGGAACTCAAGCAAAAGATTAAGACATATAACAACACATACGTACGAGCAGGTACACCTTTTCCCAATCCAAGAAAGCACACTGCTGGTCTTTATGACTATATTGAGCAATGGTACAACAAAGAGATCGAATCTAAGAAGCAGCAAAAGACCAAAGATGCTTGGACCGAAAGAAAGAAGCAGGTGTTGAGTAAAGTTGTTAACAACACTACAGATTTACAGAATATGTTTACATTTATGAACTTGATTATCCAAGCAAAACAGAAGATAATCGACAAGATGAACAAAGCATCTAGTATGAGAATGTTCCTGAAGACTCGTAACGGTTTCCGAATAACTAATCCGGAAGGGTTCGTTGCTATCGATCGTACTGGTGGAGCTGTCAAGTTAGTTGACCGTCTTCAGTTCTCTTACGCCAACTTCTCTCCTGAGGTGCTGAAAGGCTGGCAAAAATGAGTGACTGGTTTGCTATGGCCATGACAAAGTTCTTTAGGTTCTTTGCTGATGCCTTCTTCTCCAAGCGTTATGGTCACAGAGCAGTTGTACTAGAAACCATTGCTGGTGTTCCTGGTATGGTTGCTGGTATGCTTATCCATCTTAAAAGTTTAAGACGACATCAAAGAGGATACGGACCGTTAATACGAGAGTTGTTGGCAGAAGCTGAAAATGAAAGAATGCATCTGATGTTCTTCATTGAGATCGCCAAGCCAAACTGGTTTGAAAGACTACTGATTGTATCAGCGCAGTTTATCTTCTGGCACTTTTATCTCGTTCTGTACATTGTATCATCTCGTACAGCGCATAAGATGGTTGCATACTTCGAAGAAGAAGCTGTACATAGCTATACAAACTATCTCGACATGATTGAGAATGGTCAAATTGAAAACGTCCCTGCTCCGCAGCTTGCTATTGAATACTACGGTTTGCTTGAAGATGCCACACTGTCGGATATGATCAAGTACGTCCGAGCAGATGAGGTTAAACATAGCCAAGTTAATCACAGGATAGCAGATTCATAAATAAATGATTACGCGTTAAGTCTAAGGAAAACACGCAATGGAAAAAACAGTATTTACTTTTGGTAGGTTGAATCCACCTACCGTAGGACACGAGAAGCTAGTCAATAAAGTCAAACAGCTAGCCCAGCGACAAAACGCTGAACCACACGTGTTCCTTTCTCACAGCCAGAATTCCAAGAAAGATCCTCTCAACTACCAGCAAAAGTTTAAGTACGCCAAGCAATCGTTTGGTGATGTCATTTACCGTTCCAACTCTAAGACGATCATTCAGATTATGCAAGAGCTGGAGAAGATGGGTCACAGTGAAGTAATCATGGTAGTTGGATCTGACCGTGTACAGGAGTTCCGTACTCTACTAAACAAGTACAACGGTCGAGACTTTACGTTTAAAAAAATAACAGTAGTATCCGCAGGTGAAAGAGACCCAGATGCAGAAGGTGTCTCTGGTATGTCAGCCTCTAAGATGCGAGCGGCAGCAAGCGAAGGCGATGCAGCTGCTTTTATGAGAGGCGTGCCTTCTAAGATGTCCAAACCTAACGCAAAGCGGATGTATAACGATTTAAGGTCAGCTATGAACATCAAAGAAGATTTCGATTCGTTCGATTGGGATCACTGGGCAGAGACTATTGATATCGAAGATGTACAAATCCTTGATGAAGCAGTACTGTCTTATGCACAACGTATCAAACGAGCTCGTACGATGAAGCGACTTGCTCCTCGCATGAAGAATCTAAGACGGATCAAAAAGTTTAAAATGGCTGATAAGCAGAAGCTGATGAAAAGAGCTCGCAAGCAAGCCATCAAGATGTTTCGTAAGAAGGTTGCTGGTGATAAGGGTGAAAAATATGCATCGCTGTCTCCCGCTGCTAAGATTTCTATCGACAAGTTAATTCAAAAGAAACTTCCTGCAGTGAGTAAACTTGCGCAAAGACTTCTTCCTAAGGTTCGTAAAGCAGAGATTGAAAGGATTCGTAGTGCCAGGAAAAATACTAGCGAACAGGTTGAAGAAGGTAATAAAGCACAACTCGGTATTCCAGCTAATGCTACTAACGCACAGTTAAGAAAGATCCGTAGCAGCGACTCATCAACCAAACAACAAAAACAAAGAGCACACTGGTTACTTAATATGCGTAAAGAAGAAGTTAGACAAGACAAAGACATTAAGGACAGAAAGGGTACTCAACCAGCAAAGTATTTTAAAGACCTATCAAAGTCTACCAAAGCTGATCGCGATGCTCATTTTAAGAAGTATGCTGACAAGGATGATAGTAACCCTTCCAACTACAAGCCGGCTCCTGGTGACAAGTCTGCAAAGACAAAGCCATCGGTTCATACCAAAAAGTACAAGCAGATGTTTGGTGAAGCGGTCACTGTAGGCGGTAAGAGTTATCAGGATCTCGAGCTTTGTGGTGATGCGGTCAAGATGTTTAAGAGAGACGTTGCAGATGATAGTTTAGACAAAGGAAAGGTTGAAGCAGCTATCCGAGCTGTAGATAGCTATCTGTCCATCGAACGTAAGGCTTTGAAAAACAAGAATGCTACACCTGCTGACATGGAAGAGTTTAAAAAGAGACAAGCTATCGCAAAGCAGAAAATCAAAGATGCAGGCCTGAAAGGTCATAACTATCACGATCTTCATCTGAGAACCATGACCGATCTAGCTAAGAAGATTGACGAGTCTAATGGTCAAACTGATGACGTAGCTGACATTGTACCAGACCGTATGCGTTTTTCTATGATCTCAGCATCTAAAAAGAAGCTACTTAATGACAAGTTTGAAAATATGATCAACGAGTCGATGTTTAAAGTTGACATAGAGGGTCTTCCTAGTATGTACGTGGATGCTCCATCTGCGATGTCTATAAAAGGTGACTTAAGAAAACTACTTAAAAAACCAGAAAAACAGATTACTGATATTACAAGAGTAACTCCATCAGAAGTTAAAAAAGTTTTTAGAGACAGAGCAGCTGGTAAGTTTGATGATGGTGACGATAAAGATATTAATGAGCAAGATATTGCTGCTAGGGTTTCTGGTCCAAGTACAGATCAAACTGCTCAAAGACATGCAGCTGAAAAACAAAGACTGAGAGACAAACAAAAACGTGAGAGGAACACTCTTAAGAGTCGTCAGGACGGTCAAAAGAACCGAGCACAAATTAGAGACATTCGATCAGAGAATCTCGATGAAGCGTTTGAGGCTTTGCAACGTAAGCAGCAAAAGTCAAGTTCTAGCATTGTACCTCGAGATGATTACACTCTTGAAGAAAAAGCAATCGATGCTCTTAAGAAGAAAGCAGAGAAGTCTGGTATACCATACGGTACATTGAAGAGGGTGTATGACAGAGGAATGGCTGCATGGAAGTCTGGTCACCGACCAGGTACTACTCCTCAACAGTGGGCATTCGCTAGAGTAAACAGTTTTGTTACTAAAGGTAAGGGAACTTGGGGTGGTGCTGATAAGGACCTTGCTTCGAAGGTTAGGAAGGAATCGTTAGACGAGTCGTTCCAAATGCAAGTACAACAGCCTTCTGGATATGGACAAATGGTAACAGCCAAAGAAGCCGGCATTGAAATTCAGGCTGGTTTTGCCATGCATCCATCAGTGTCAGAAGAGGGTGGTGCTGGCGAGTATGGTACTGACAAATTAGTTCGTAAGTACAAAAAAGAGACACCAGGCGAAACTGTTAAAGAAGAAGCGTGGATCGAGTTCGAATCTTGTTGTGAGGATTGCATGGAGGAACTTCACATCACTGAAGCCGAGTATGATGGTAAGAAGGTCAAGCTCAATGATCCAATCCGCACTTCCGAGAATCCTAAAAAGAAGTTTAAGGTATATGTTCGTGATCCATCATCAGGTAACATTAAAGTAGTTCGATTTGGTGATCCTGGTCTGTCTATCAAGCGTGATAATCCAGGTCGTCGTCGAAACTTTAGAGCTAGACATAACTGTGAAAATCCTGGACCAACTACTAAAGCTAGATATTGGAGCTGCCGTATGTGGTCTAAAAAGAACGTATCAGATTTAGACTGATGAGTTTACTTGGTGGTATTGAATCCACTATGATTCAAACACTTGGAAGAAAGTTTGAAGTTGAGAATGTATTTGAAGACGGTGGCGACACTATGCTGCTGATTACGATTATTAAGTTTGATGGTGTTGAAATAAAGAGACACGAACTTGATTTGAAACCAATGTATGATGCTTTTAAAAGCAGATTGAAGTGAGTTTAATATGAGAGGAATGCAAGCTATTGAACGTGTAGTTCAATACGATGACATTGATACCGTGCTGGACATTGGATCTTGGAATGGAGCTCATGCTACCTATCTACGATCTCATGGTAAGAATGTCAGCACGGTTGATTTCAATGTACAGGCAGACTACACTGGCAACTATCTCGATCTGGACCTACCCAAGTTTGATTGTATTTGGTGCTCCCATACTCTAGAGCATCAAACCAACGTTGGACAGTTTCTTAAAAAGTGCTTTAACGATCTAAATGATAACGGACTGCTAGCCATTACTGTACCGAGTATGGAGAAGTATGGTACTAAGGTCGTTGATGGTCACATGACTTACTGGAATGCTGGCGTTCTTTTATACAACTTGATCGTTGCTGGTTTTGATTGCAGTGATGCAAGAGTAGCAACTTACAACAATGAAGTCTCGGTCCTCGTTAGAAAAATCAAAGCTGCGCTTCCAAGGATATCTAGTGATAGAGGCGAGATAAGCAGACTGTCTTTATTTTTCCCTATGGATGTAGAGCAAGGGTTTGACGGATCTGTAAAAGAGGTCAACTGGTAATGAAAGTAGGAATCATTGGAAATGCAAGTGGAGAGATATATCGTGAAGCAGCTTTAGCTTTTAAACATCTATTCCCGTTCGCATACACCGGTAACGAAAACATTTTAGATCCAGAACTAGACACCTGTGATGTGTTTGTCGTGATTGGTAACTACTTTGTAAATTATCAGGCTCATAGAGCTGGTCCAGTCAAGAAATATATTGCAGCTAGTGGTAAACCCTACATTGTTGTCACTGGTAGTTTGTTTAATGCAAAGAGCCCTGACAAGTATATACGACTAAATGTCAATGGGTTCTGCAATAACTATGCTTCTATGCCTCCTAGTAGTCCTGAGAGACTACTTAAACTTTTATCGTTTCACAATATCCAGCACATTGGTAAGCATCAGCGAGGAGATAAAATAGTAATAGCTCCTAATGCGTTGGCTTCTCCAATGATGTTTGGTAAGGATGTCGATAAGTGGATCTATTTTGTTTTAGATAAGCTGGATGACATAACAGATAGACCTATCCAGCTAAGGTATCACCGTAAAAACATTATTGACCACAGTGAGTGGCGAGATAGAATAACTAATAAGTTTGGTGACGTTATAGATATCTACACGGACCAAAAAGGTGACAAAGGTCCATTAGAGGATGCGTATAGTGTGATCACATATAATTCCACGTTTAGTGTGTTGTCGTTATTGTCTGGATCTAGTAATGTGTCTATGCATCCTGGTAACTTTGTTTACGACATTACTAAACACGACCTGTGTGCTGAGAGTCTTACTCATTACCCATCGTACGATCAGATCATAGGGCATTATGGTAAGCTCGCTAATATGGAATGGTCGGTCGATGAGATAAAAGATGGCACGGCATGGAAAGTGCTTGGTCCAATGATAGAAGCTAACGAGCAACCTAACAGGCAATGGCTATGAAGAAATGGTTTGACAGATTAATGGGTATTCCTGTTGAAGATAACCCTGTCGATAAAGCTATTGTTGAAAAGCTACCTGGTACTGAAAACAACACAGTACAAGAAGTATATAAAGCTAGGTGGGTATGGTATCATACCATTCTAGCTATTGAGATTGGTTTTACCAATATACTTCTACTTTTGATTCTTGCAGTACTTGCATTTAAGTGAGACACTATGTTAAATGTTTATGTTGGTTGGGACTCTAAGGAGCCCGAGGCGTTTGATGTTTGTAAATTTAGTATTGAGGAGCATGCGTCTATACCTGTATCGGTAATTCCTCTCAAGAGGCAGCAGTTTATAGACATGAAGTTGTACTATAGAGAGAGTGACAGTAGGGACAGTACTGAGTTTACTATTACAAGATTTATGGTACCTTGGTTAAATGGATATAATGGTACTGCTATTTTTTGTGATTGTGACTTTTTGTTTGAAACTGACATTAAGCAGCTTGTAGATCAAATGGATCCAAGTAAAGCAGTTCAAGTTGTGAAGCATGACTACACACCTAAAGAAAAGACAAAGTTTCATGGCCATGTTCAGCATGTTTATCCAAGAAAGAACTGGTCAAGCATGGTTATGTGGAACTGTGCGCACGAATCCAACAAGCGTGTAACTCTTGATATGATAAATACAGCAGAGCCTGGTTATTTACATCAGTTTAAATGGCTACAAGATGATGAGATTGGTGAAGTCAGTCATGAGTGGAACTGGTTGGAAGGGCATTATCAAGAGCCGCAAGACGGTAATCCCAAAGCTATCCACTTTACTAGAGGTGGTCCGTGGTTTGAGGGATATGAAAATGTACAATACGCTAACAAATGGTTAGCTGCTCAACAGAGGTTAAAAGATAAAAATGACGACTCATCGATCACTCGAGAACTCAATCAGACACATCATGGCCGCTTCAGCGCAGCCAGCTCCGGTTGAACAAGTAGTTGAAGATTTGGATCAATTGCCCACCGAAGAAAAACAAGAAATCTTAGACGAGCTTAATCCAGACAAGTTGCCCGATATCGAAGATATAGAAAGTTTCAATGAGGCTAAAGAAGAAGAAAGTGTCGAAGAGGCAATTAAGAGAACACCTCTTTCCCCTCAAGCAAAGGCTGCGAAGAAGCACATCGAAGACCTGGCTAAGAAGAATAATAAGAGCTTCGGTGATCAGCGAATGCACATTGACGACTTTCCTGGCAAGCACGATAAAAAGACACAGGCTGCTGCCAAGGCTTTGAACAAGCACCAGTACGGCCAGTACGGTGAGGAAGTCGATAAGGGTTTTGCCCAGCGTATGAAGGCTGCTGACGCTGCTGCAAACAGTTACAGCAAGGAAAAAAGAAAGCCAGACAATAGAGAGATTGATAAGATCAGGGCTAAGTACCGCGATCAAAAGAAGAACCAATCGCAGTCAGAAGAAGTCGAACAGGTTGATGAAAAGATTCTGACTCCAGCAGAAAAAAAGAAGCGTGAAGAGATTGCGCAAGCTATTTCTCGTGATGATCCTAAAATGCCAATGGACAAAAAAATGGCTATTGCCACTGCTCAGGCTAAGAAAGTAGCTGAGTCTGTATCAGATCGTACTAAAGAGCTGATCGAACGAGCCATAAATAGAAAAACATAAATACAGAAAAACCTTGGAGATATACCGTGGACCCTTTAACTCATAAGCGACTAGGCATCTCAGATAGCCTCCTTGACGCCGTAAACAGTGTCATGGAAAAGAAGAAGATGGATCCAGTCGGTAAAGCTGACGCTGACATCGATAATGATGGTGATGTCGATAAATCAGACAAGTACCTTCATAACCGCCGTAAAACTATTAAAAAGTCTATGAAGAAAGATGGTGACAGGTCTAAGCAAGATAGTGTTGATATAGAGCCTAAGCTCGATGATAAGGTTGAAGAGTCTGTAAATCTTGATGAAGAAAGTATTGTAATCCATTACAAGAGTCCAAAAGACGGTAAAATGCACAAGATGCACGTATTTACAGCTCAAGACGCTGCTCGTGCAGAAAAACAACTACGTCAATCAGGCATGCAGATCATCAAGAAAGAGATGGGTGAAGACGAGGCTGACGGTGTTGCTGATCAGGCTGTCGATAAGCACAACTGTGCTACTCACGTATACCACGAGCAGTGGGGTGAGGGTCAAACTGTCCGAACGATGCATGCCGAGCCAGACGAGCACGGTTTTGTTGAGTGGTACGATGTAATGTTTGATCACGGAATTGAGAAAGGAGTACCTGTTGCAGAGATGAAGGTCACTCTTGAAATGTCTCACGGAAATCACAAAAAGAAGAAATAGGAGAATCCAAATGTCTGCATGGGGAGATAAGGACGATATCGCGTCTCCAGGAACAGTTACCGTAACTAACGGGACAACTGTAACGGGCACTGCGTCAGTCTTTGCTAACAACTATACGGTTGGTGATGTTATCGCAATTACAGATAGTGGCACAGCTACTATTCTTACTATTGCTAACTCAACTGTTTGTACCGTAACACCTGCCATTACTAATGTATCTGGCAAGGCGTTTACTGTAAGCGAAAAGCCAATTTCACCTGTTGTAAGTGATGGTACGGTTGATCCAGACAAAGTGTTTGGTGTATCTGTAGCTGAGCAAGGCGTTGCAACTGCTAATACCCACCACGCTGGTTGGGTTAAGATTGGCGATCGTTACACTGATTCAAATGGCAACGTTCGCCAGAAGACTGAAGTATTAGTTGCTATGTCTACCATCGCTGGCGATGCGGATGATGACGTACAGCTTCCTGACGCGTAAGGAGCTAACTAATGGCTGATCAGAAAGTAACTGAATTAGCTAATCTTACTACCGCGGCTTCCGAGGATGTATTCTACGTTGTAGATGATCCTTCGGGAACCCCGGTTAGTAAGAAAATTACTGCTAAGAATCTATTTGGTGCTGTACCAGCTAACACTACGTTCACTCACTTTGCTACATTTAATAACAAGGTGACTGCAGCTAATGGTGTAATTACGCTGGCAGTAGCCACAACTCCATCAAGTAACAACGCAACAACTGATCTTGGTGATGGCATGCAAGGTAGTATCTTCTGGGATAGTGACTACCTGTACGTTGCAGTATCCAATACACAAATCAAGAGAGTAGCTTTATCCGTTTTCTAAAATAAGATTTTATAATGCAATTGAATGATAATAACTTCTCTCTATTTGCTGCGAAGTACTATGACAACCCAAACTGCACTGACATGCTTGAGTTTCACGATGATCTCAATCGTATCAAGTATGTCAAGCGTTTGCTTAAATCATACAGTGAAACTGGTGAGCTAAAAGAAAGACTCATTCTTAATCACCTTATTACATTGTTCAATGTATTTGAACCTCAAGCATGTACTAAGATGCTCGTATTCAAGTTACCAGACCACGTTGTAGTACTTAAATCGTTTCTTTCTTATCTTAATATGTGGCCTTCAGTGTTAGATAATATGGGTCCTGATAGTGTAACCATAAATACAAATGAGATTCCTACAGACTCGTATGCAGATACGGTATTATCTAACCTATGAGCCAAGCTGTCGACCTATACGTTCTTTACCGATTCATTAAGGCCATTGCGACTCCTTTTAATGAGACGCAGGCCTTTGAGCTCGGTATTGTCGATGAAAAAGGTAAGCTGCTTAAGAAGCCAGGTACTCCTGAAGAAAAGAAGGCATACGATCATTTTACACGATTTACTTTTAACATTAAACGAATCCTCGCTCGAGTCGGTCTAGATCGCAAATACTCAACATTCGCTGGAGCTCTACTTCTGATGAAGGAAGGAGCAGAAGGCGTGCGGATGACTGATTGTGAGATTGAACAAGCTCTTACCGAAAACTACAACTATCTTCTTGAAAACAGCGACAAGTCTTATAACCTCTTACAAGATGATATGGCAGCTAACGTAACTGGAGCTGGAGTGGTTGGTACAGGTGACAACCAAGTGCATTGGGGTAAACCAAAAGGACGTAAACCAGTACTTGGTAGAGGTATTAACGGAATTACCTATCTTCGAAGACGTAATAAAAAGAAAAAAGAAAAGCTCTTAAAGAATAAAGGTGAAATGTAATGGCAAGCATTCACGTTCTTAAAAACACTCTACACGAGACGGTACTTAAAGTTTACGGTACAAGTAATAGTGGAGATACAATCGATATTGCCTTGGATGGACCTAAGATAGCTAATAGTGGTCAACAGTTCATTGGAACACAATCCCAAGTACATATTAAAGAATTGTATTGGGGTGCTAAGAAGGATAAGCAAATTGATTTTTCCAGGATAGACGATCCAGTAGCTAATACGGTTCATGGCCATTACTATCTAATAAACGGTGGGCATTATGTTTTTGTTGGTTTCACTGACAACGTGTATGCCAACTCAAATATTCGGATCACTAGTGATGGACCTTTTCACGTTATCCTTAAACTTCATAAAAATGGATATGTTAACATCTAATGCGTAGAGGCAAACAACACACAATTACCGAATACATAGATATTCGTATTAGTCAGCTTGCTCAAGACATGGACAAAGCTAAAGATGATTACGATAAGCAATGGTACAACCGTATCATTCAAGAGCTAAGTTGGGCAAAGGCTCAGGATCACGACTGTTACATGCACGAGCTGGGTAACTGGAAAAATAAGTACGGCAGTGCAAAGCAATAACAAAGGAATTACGAATGGACCGCAACGCAGTATTTGAACAGCTTAAAATCGACGAAGGAGTCGTCAATGAAATTTATCTGGACCATCTTGGGTACGCAACCTTCGGAGTGGGACATCTCGTGCTTGAGTCAGATCCAGAGCATGGAGCCGACGTCGGAACCCCAGTTAGTAAAGAGCGTGTCCGAGAGTGTTTTGAGCGTGATCTTGATCTGGCAATAAGCGAATGTGTTGCTCTGTATGGACCTGATGTGTGGGAAGGGTATCCAGGTGAAGTTCAAGAAATCCTCGCTAACATGATGTTTAACATGGGACGTACTCGTCTGTCTAAGTTTAAGAATTTTAATGCTGCTTTGGAGCAAGGAGATTGGGCCGAAGCTGCTGTTGAAGGACGCAATAGTTTGTGGTATCGTCAGGTAACTAATCGTGCCGAAAGATTGATGGAGCGAATGGAGAACGTATAATGCCTATTTTGATTATATTATTGTTGTTTGGATCTTTAGCTGGTGGCGGTTTCTTTTACTATCAAGATACGCAAAAGACTATTGCTACGCTTCGGGATAACAATGCTAAACTTGAAATGGTAGCGGAGACCAACCTAGCTACAATTACCCAGATGCAGGTTGATGCGGAAGCATCTAAAATAAGAATGGAAGAGCTTAGTGTTCGTGCTAGAGAAGCTGAGCAGTATCAAGACGATCTTATAAGTAAATTACGAAGACATAACTTGACCGCGTTAGCTTTACAAAAACCCGGAATGATTGAGACTCGAGTTAATAATGCCGTTGAGAAACTTGCCAGAGAATTTGAGGAGTATACCAGTGACAAACCTGCTGAAGTCGTTAGCGCTAATCCTGATAGCGAGTAGTCTCGCTGCATGCAGCTCTGTTGAACCACGTATCGTAGTTAAGACAGATTATGTGGAAAAGGAGATTCCCGTACAGCCACATCCAAAAGGTGTGACTGTTTACCCTACATACTTCTATACAGTTAATGAAGAGAATCTGGAAGAATTTTTAGAGAGATTCGAGAAAGAGAATGGCGATGTTGTATTTTTTGCCATTAGTGTTCCTCATTATGAAAATCTATCGTTAACCATGGCTGACCTAAAAAGATACATAGGTCAACAAAAAAGTTTAATCTTGTATTATGAGGAAAGTATTGCCAAACAACAGCTCCCCGAAGATAAGGAAGAGGTTGTGCAAGAGGGTACTTTAACAAAGTGGAAAGATGCCCTTACTCCAGGAGACTAAGTTGTGGCTGACACTCAGGTAAAGAGACTAGATCGTATTGAGGAAAAGATTGATAAATTATCCGATGCAATGATTTCCTTAGCGCGCGCAGAAGAAAAGTTGATTGCTATTGAAAAGAACAACCTCGCTAACTTTGATCGAATGAATCGATTCTCACTAAAGTTAGATGTAATTGAAGATAAAGTTAACGAAAACGCACATACGGTTAACATTATTACAAAACTTTTTTGGATTGCTATAGCCTCATCATTAGCTGCTATGGCAACCCATTTTTTTATGTAACTAGAGGATAGTGTAATGGACCCTTTGTTTTATGTAGTAGGTGGTTTGGTAATTATTGCTGGTGCTTGGTGGCTTGCGCAACGCATAGTCGAGCACTGGTATGGTACTGGACTTGATAAGGAACTTCAAGATGTTGCTGACAAGGTTGAAGAAGTAGTAGAAAACGTTGTAGAAGACATCCAAGAAGAGATCGAAGAAGCTAAGCAGAAAGTCAAAGATAAGCTCGATGACATTCCTACTAAGGAAGAGTTAAAGAAGCTGACCAAAGCTAAGCTAGAAGAACTTGGTCGTGAACTTGGTATTGAACTGGATAAGCGCAAGACCAAGGACAATATGATCAAAGAGCTTAACGACAAGCTGGGTAAGTGATGTTTAAGCGACTTTGGAACTGGATTAAGTCCTTTTGGACTGAGTATTACCAGGTCACTATTTGGTTTGAAGGAGCTACGGTTGTAAATCCAGATGGCTCCAAAACAACCTCACGTGATCCAAAGACGTTTGAATGTAAAAAGATTGTTAAGCTAACCGACACCCATATTAAACTGATCGAGAAAGACGGTAGTCACATTGAAGTGAAAACTGTTGGTCCGGTTGGCTACGACGTCAAGAAACCCAAGAATCCTCCTGTAGACTAGTTGACATTTCACTTGTTATCCAGTATGCTATGCGGTGTTGCCGCTATTAACTGGACATATAATGAGTGAATGGATTGATCGTAAGTACGCGGGCATCATTTCTAATCGTCTTGACCGATACTCTGTAAAGAGCAACCAGCCGTATACAGCTAACTTCCGTTGCCCCATCTGCGGTGACAGTCAGAAGAACAAGTGGAAAGCACGAGGATACTTCTTTACCAAGAAAGGAGGTATTTTCTACAAGTGTCATAACTGCTCGTTCAGCTCCAATCTCAACGGCTTCCTCAAGAACGTAGATCCAACTCTACACAAGCAGTATGTGTTTGAGACCTTTGCTGAAGGTAAGCAATCTAACACTAGCAACATCTTGCCGTTTAAGTTCGAACAGCCAAAGTTTAAGAGCAGTACCATTCTCGATGAGCTGTTTGTTCCAGTCAAAGGATCTCCTGGCGAACAGTATTTGATTGATAGACAAATACCATCAGACGCATGGGATCAACTATACTTTGTCGATGATAGTCAGAAGCTCGAGCAACTGAGTGAGAAGTATGAGGGTAGGGTGCTTGGATCCGATCCTAGAATCGTCATTCCTTTTTATGATAACGACGATAACCTAATCGCTGTTAATTGCAGAGCAGTCAACGATAGCAACCTTAGGTACATTACTGTACGTATTGATGAGAACCAACCTCTGATATACAACCTCAATAACATCGATCGTTCCCGTACAGTATATGTTACTGAGGGTCCATTTGACAGTATGTTCTTGGATAACAGTGTAGCTGTAGGGAGCAGTGATCTAAATGCTGTATCGAAGGTTTTAGACCGTGATAACGTCGTGCTTGTATTTGACAACCAACCCCGTAATCAACAGCTGGTCGACATCATGGTTGATGCTGCAGCTAAGCAATACAAAATAGTTGTGTGGCCGAGTTCAATATTACAAAAAGATATTAATGAAATGGCAATTAAAGGTGTAGACAACGTTCAACAGATTATAGATAATAATACCCTCCACGGTCTTGCTCTGACCGTTAGAATCAATCAGTGGAAAAAAGTTTAATGAGATACATGGTAGATATTGATGGTACGATTTGTGAACAAACTGATGTGAGGGAAATGAATAGTGAATTCCCTGACTATTCTAAAAGCAAACCATACGTGGACAGAATCAAAAAGATTAACCGCCTGTATGATGAAGGTCATGAGATCCATTACTGGACAGCTAGAGGTACAGTATCAGGAATAGACTGGTATGATCGTACTAAGCAGCAATTGCATCAGTGGGGAGCAAAGTATCACGAATTTAATGTGGGCAAGCCTCATTATGATATTTGGGTAGATGATAAAGCGAGAGAGATAAACAATTTCTTTCAGGAAAGTTAACAATGTATTCAGATAAGGTACTAGACCATTATGAGAATCCTAGAAACGTTGGTAAGTTCGCCGATGACGAAGAAAGTGTCGGAACAGGCATGGTCGGCGCTCCTGCATGCGGAGACGTCATGCGGTTTCAAATCAAGGTATCGTCCGACGGAATTATTGAAGACGCTCGATTCAAAACTTACGGATGCGGCAGTGCTATTGCTTCTTCATCATTACTCACAGAGTGGGTTAGAGGAAAGTCCCTTGACGAAGCAGGAGAAATCAGTAATCGACAAATTGCTGAAGAACTATCACTCCCGCCTGTAAAGATTCATTGCTCTGTACTTGCAGAGGATGCAATTAAAGCCGCAATCAAGGATTACAAAGACAAACATGAATTTATTCGATCCGAAAACTCAGAACCCAATAACTGTGACGGAGCAAGCCGCTAACTGGATAGGTAACCAATTACAGACCAGAGGTAAAGGTTTAGGAATCAGGCTTGGAGTAAAGCCTGGTGGTTGTACAGGATGGGAATATATTATAGAATATGTCGATCACCAGTTGATCGAAGACCGTGTTATAAATGATAATGGTATCACATTGTTCATTGATCCAAAGAGCATGGTAATGCTTAATGGGTCCCAACTTATTTTTAAAGAAGAAGGTATTAACTGTGGGATTGAAATAATGAATCCTAACAGTACAGCTACCTGTGGATGCGGCGAGAGTTTTAGTGTATGACTGATATCTACGTTACCAAGCGAGATGGCTCGCGTGAAGTACTTGACCTTGAAAAATTCCACAAAGTTGTTATGTGGGCATGTGAAGACATTAAAGGAGTATCTCCATCCGAGATTGAACTCAAGTCTCATGTCCAATTCTATAACAATATTAAGTCTGCTGATATTCAAGAGACTTTAATCAAGGCAGCAGCTGACCTAATCAGTGAAGAAACTCCCAACTACCAATACGTTGCCGGCAGGCTGATTAACTATCACCTGCGCAAGCAAGTGTACGACAACTATCGACCTGATCATCTTTACAATCACGTGAAAAGAATTGTTGAGCTTGGATTCTATACAAGCGAATTGCTTGAGTGGTACACACACGAAGAGTTTGGCCACATGCAGTCGTTTATTGATCATAGTCGTGATGAGTTTCTTACGTACGCTGCTATGGAACAATTCCGTGGCAAGTATCTGGTACAGAACAGAGCAGCTAAACAGATCTACGAGACACCTCAGATTGCATACATGCTTATTGCAGCTACTCTTTTCCACAGCTATGGAGAAGACCGTATGCAGTGGGTTAAAGACGCGTATACCGCATTTTCCAATTTCGACGTTTCTTTGCCTACTCCTGTCATGGCAGGTGTCAGAACGCCAATCAAACAATTCTCAAGCTGTGTTCTAATCGAGACAGCTGACAGCCTGGAGTCTATCAATGCAACATCAAGCGCGATCGTTAAGTATGTTTCAAAGAAAGCCGGTATCGGTATTGGAGCTGGTTCTATTCGTGCCCTTGGTCAGCCTATACGTGGCGGTGATGCAACTCATACTGGTGTCATACCTTTTTATAAACTTTTTCAGGCTAGTGTTAAGTCTTGTAGCCAAGGGGGTGTCAGAGGTGGCGCGGCAACTCTATATTATCCGATATGGCACCTGGAGGTAGAAGACTTACTGGTACTAAAGAACAATAAAGGTACCGAAGACAATCGTGTAAGACACTTGGACTATGGTGTACAGTTTAACAAACTGATGTACGAAAGACTATTGTCGGGTGGAGACATTACTCTTTTCTCTCCAAACGAAGTACCAGAAGTGTACGACGCATTCTTTACTGACAACGATAAGTTCAAAGAGCTTTATGAGAAAGCTGAGAGGTCGACAAAGCTAACTAAGAAAGTAATGCCGGCTGTAGAGTTATTCTCTGCGTTCCTACAAGAGAGAAAAGATACTGGCCGGATCTATCTGATGAACGTCGATCATGCTAACTCACATGGCGCATTCGATCCTAAGCAAGCTCCTATCAAGCAATCAAACCTGTGCTGTGAAATTGATCTTCCAACGACACCTCTCTATAGTGACGATGATCCTAACGGAGAGATTAGTCTATGTACGTTGGCAGCAATTAACTGGGGTAACATTAAAGAGCCAGCTGACTTTGAAAGGCCAGCGCTGATAGCTGTTCGAGCATTGGATGCGCTGCTAGACTATCAGGATTATCCAGTACCAGCTGCTGAACGATCTACTATGAATCGTAGACCACTTGGTGTTGGCATCATTAACTTTGCATACTGGTTGGCCAAGCACGATACTAATTACAGTGACCCTAACCTTGAACTAATTGATGAGTATGCGGAAGCATGGTCGTATTATTTAATTAAAGCATCAGCTGATCTTGCAGAAGAGAAAGGTGCATGTCCATTAATTGACCACACAAAGTATGGTGATGGTATCACTCCAAACATGACTTATAAGGATGATGTCGACGAATTAGTTAAACCTGCTACACGGATGGATTGGAGATCACTTCGACATCAGTTGGCATGGACTGGAATTCGTAACAGTACACTTATGGCTTTGATGCCTTCCGAGACCTCAAGTCAGATAAGTAATGCCACGAACGGAATTGAGCCACCTCGCAGCTTTGTATCGGTAAAGCAATCTAAAGATGGTGTACTCAAGCAAGTAGTACCAGAGTATCGACGTCTGAAGAACAAGTATGAGCTTTTGTGGGATCAAAAGAGCCCAGAGGGCTACCTCAAGATCATGGCTGTACTTCAGAAGTATATTGATCAAGGAATCAGTGTAAACACATCTTACAATCCTCAGCATTACGATGAGGAGAAGATTCCTTTGAGTGAAATGTTGAAACATCTAGTAATGTTCTACAAGTATGGTGGAAAGCAGCTGTACTACTTTAACACATACGACGGTGCCACAGACGAATTCGAACCAGCAGCACATCCATACTACGAACAGTCAGTTGAGCAAGACGAAGAAGATTGCGACAGCTGTAAGATTTAGGAGCAACAATGAAAAATAGATATGGCGATGAATATCACTACGAGAAAATCGGTGAGAACAAATACAAATTCGTGATGGAAGGCGACTCAATGACGTATTGTCGCTTTGAAGGCATTGATCACGATGATCTCCGTATGTTCGATCCCAGCGGTGGTCCGTATGTTGCGGTTGATTCTAAGGTTTACTTCGATGAGATTCAGGGTGGTCAGAAGGGTGATGAACCTTTGATTGTGAAACGCATTCGTAGTACCGATGAAGGCATCATCGTTGAGGTGGAGTAATGCGATCTGTATTTGATACCAAAAAGGTAGATAACACCAAGCAGCCAATGTTCTTTGGCGAACCCGTAAATATTGCCCGCTATGAAAATATTCGATACAACACATTTGATAAACTGACAGAGAAACAACTTGGATTCTTTTGGAGACCAGAAGAAGTAGACATTGGTCGTGATAGTAAGGACTTCAGATCCTTGTCTGATCATGAACAGCACATCTTTACATCCAACCTTAAGCGTCAGATTTTACTCGATAGTGTACAGGGCAGAGCTCCAACAGAAGCCTTCCTTCCTATCTGCTCACTACCTGAACTAGAAAACTGGATTGTTACTTGGACATTCAGCGAGACTATTCACTCTCGCTCGTATACTCACATCATTCGAAACATCTACAACAATCCGAGTGAGGTGTTTGATGGTATGCTTGATATCCAAGAGATAGTAGATTGTGCTAAGTCCATCTCAAAATACTATGACGATGTCATTACAAAGCCTACAAAGAAGAATCTGTGGCTGGCTCTCAACGCTGTCAATGCTTTAGAAGGTATTCGCTTCTATGTTTCATTTGCATGTAGCTGGGCATTTGCTGAGCTCAAGAAGATGGAAGGCAACGCAAAGATCATTAAGTTTATTGCAAGAGATGAAAATGTACACTTAGCATCAACCCAACAAATGCTAAAGCTACTTGCTAGAGACGATAAAGAGTATGCTAAAATTAGACAAGAGAGTGAGCAAGAAGTTATTGCTTTGTTTGACAGTGTGGTACAACAGGAAAAGAAGTGGGCTGAGTATCTGTTTAAAGACGGATCCATGATTGGTTTAAACGCCGACCTACTTGGTGAGTATGTTGAATGGATTGCTAGCAAGAGAATGCATGCCGTGGGTTATAAGTGCCCATACCGTGTACAGCAGGCTAATCCACTGCCATGGACGCAGAAATGGATTAGTGGTGGCGAAGTACAAGTAGCACCACAAGAAACCGAAATATCCTCATACATTATCGGAGGCGTTAAGAAGGACGTCGACGATCAGACATTTGCAGGAATGTCTTTATGACAACAATATCTAATAATAAAGAATGTGGGGGATGTGGTGCTGAGTTTACTGTATCCTTTGATGATGATCAGTTTGGTATAGGGGTAGAAGAACCAAGCTATTGTTGTTTCTGTGGTGCTGAACTGTCACAATACTTTTACGATGAAAATATGGATGAGTTAGACTTTGAGGATTAGTAATGTTTAAATTTATGTTACCACTAGTACTTCTAGTTGGATGTGAGACAGTAGAGCAACAAGGTCAATGTTTAGAGTGGAAAACCTCTGTTATTGAAAAGAAGGAGCGGCTACCCCATCCTATGCGAGGTACAGTCGTTCGTGAAGAAATAGTTACTACTTGTAAGGTTAGAGAACAACAAAATGAAACAGCCCTGGTTGTACGAGGGCCAACCATTTACATCTGATATGATAGGTGAGTATGTCGGGTTCGTTTACCAGATAACAAATTTAGATAATGGAAAGAAATATATTGGAAAGAAGTGGTTTTGGTCGACTAAAAAACTTCCTCCTCTCAAAGGAAAGAAAAGAAAGCGAACAGTTGTCAAAGAGTCTGACTGGCAGGATTACTATGGGTCTAGTGAAGAGGTCAAGTTGTTAGTAGAACAACATGGTCATGATAGATTCACAAGACACATTCTAAAACTGTGTAGTACTAAAGGTGAATGTTCTTACTATGAAGCCAAATATCAGTTTGACTTTGATGTACTTTTGAGGGATGATTACTACAATGAGTTCATTGGTGTTAAGATTCATAGCAAACATCTATAAAAAGGGGGCAAAGCCCCCTCTCGTCACAACAACCACAACAGGATCAGGACTGCTCCACCTCCAATTGCACATGATGGCCAGTGAAGTTTCTTTAAAAGGTCCATGATTACCTCCTCTTTAGTTGAGTCCGTTATGGGACAAATATATTTAGGATTATGACGTGAACAAAATAGTGTTTTTTAGCGATTGGAAGCAATTGTACAAGCATCCAACTCCGGAGTGTGATCCGTTTGTTGAGGTTCCATTTAGCGAACGAGACGAGCATCTAGACGCTGATGCATACGTTCAGATTAACATTCAACATCCTAATCATGCAAAGGAACCATTCCGAGAGCCTTTCTATAACTTTATCACCAATTCCAAAAAGAAGCGAATTGTATTTGAGTCTGCAGTGTTTCGTCAAAATGTAAATGACGACTTCTACAAGAAATACTTTCGGTTTGCGTGGAATAGCTTTTTGTGGAACGAAGCTAACTTCGGTCCTATGGGTAACGGTTCCGATCGATGGCTACGAATTCAAAAAGAGCACGACATCGAGATAAAGCCTTGGCGTGACAAGAAAGGGGAGTACATTCTTATAGTACTTCAACACGTGATCGACACTAGCCTAATCAGAATGATCCAGCAGTATGGTTCTTACTATAAGTGGCTACACAACTGCATCAGTCGTATCAGACAAGCTAGCGACCTACCCATAGTAATTCGTCCACATCCAAAGCACGGAATGTATTCTAACTTCTTTGAAGCTCATATGGTGCCAGAGGTAGTGGAACTGTTCCCTGATGTGTACTGGTCTAGTAACCAAGGATCAGAAGGACTGAATGGTGGCAAGTACCTTCAGAAGGATTTGGATGATGCGCATGCTGTTGTTGGTTGGACGTCTAATGCACTAACCGAAGCTGCATGCTATGGAGTGCCTGTGTACCCAATGTCACCAGGTTCTATGGCCACACCAGTAGCTGCATATCACCTTTCTGAGATTGATAAGGTACACAAGATGCCTGATAGGCAGCAATGGTTGAATGACCTTGCATATTGTCAGTGGACATACAATGAGATCAAAGATGGAACAGCGTGGAGCCATATAAAGAATGCTAATCTCACACTCAAGTAAGTTTATATTCATCAAGACAAAGAAGACTGCTGGTTCAACAATTGAGAATGTACTGGTCAACAACTTCTTTGATATGTCTCGTGATGTGTGCACTGGATCTAAGATAGATGATACACCTAGAGTAAACATTGGTCCTAAGCTACCTAACCAACCTGATGGTCACAGACCATGGCACATGGTGAGAGATTTGGTTGGTCAACAGGTATGGGATGAGTATACAACATTTACTGTTGAGCGTAACCCATGGGCAAAGGTAGTGAGCGAGTTCTATTGGAAGACAGAGAGAGAACCTCAACTTAAACAATACAAAGACGATCAGTCTAACTTTAGGTTCTTTGTCGATAATGTACTAGGATCATGGTATGCAGCACCGCAGGACTGGGAGTTATATGGTGTCAATGACCAGTTGATGGTCGACCATGTTATACAGTATAATGACCTTGCTGATCAGTTCACATCTCTTATGAACCATCTTGGGGTCAATATAATACAGCAAATGGTCACAGGTACCAAGATGAAGAGTGGGTACCGTAAGAAGCATTACAGTGAATTGTTCACTAATCAAGACGACATAGATAAAGTAGCGAAGATGTTTCATAGAGAGATTTCTTTTTTCAACTATAAGTTTGGAGAGTAGAATGACGGAAGACACCTCTGATCAACTGACCAAAGATACAGTCGAAATGTATCAGCAGTTCTATCGGATGGCTATGGATAAGTTAGGTGAGAGCCATAGCGGCGTGGCAGTAGCAGGTACCATGATTGGTATTGCGTTAAGACTGTACCGTACTGCAATGGAAGATGATGAATATACTAGCATGATGTCTTACATCTTTGAGAACCACGACTTAATTGAACCTTTCTCACTAGATGAGTTTCACAGTCCAACAGTACATTAGGAAACGTTATGAGTGATGAGTTGAGAATGTTTATTGGTAGCTCTTCTAATGGAGAAGATGCACCAATAGAAGCTGTGTATGAGTATAGTTTAAGACAAAACAGTAGTCGCGAGATTGATATTGTATGGATGCGTCAGAGTGATGACAGTGACAGCTTTTGGGGTGGATGGAGTACTCCTAGGTGGTCAACGCCGTTCTCAGGATTCAGATGGGCGATACCTGAGTATTGTAACTTTCAAGGTCGAGCAATCTATACTGATTGCGATATGATTAACTATCGTGACATGGCTGACCTTATCGATATCGATATGCAAGGGAAGCCAGTAGCAGCAAGACGCGGTGTTAGGTTTGGTGGACATGAGTTCTGTGTAATGGTATTCGACTGTGCTGCGTTCGAACAACATGCGCTACCAGTTAATCGTATGAAGGCGTTAGAAGGCAGTCATCACAGATTCATTAATAAGTTCTCTGGTAACAGTGATCTGGTACACGACTTAGATCCAAAGTGGAATGTGCTGGATGGTGAGAACTACAACCTCAATGACATCTATCAACTTCACTTTACTAACATGGCAACACAGCCATGGACTCCCGGTTGGTTTACTGGGAACACTGAACCGCATCCGCGGAAAGATGTAGTTGATGAGTTTCACAAGTATAGTCAGATAGCATTCAATCACGGATATGATCCTGCTGCTATTCAATCTGAGTTAAGTCAAAACAACTTCGTATATAACATCATAGGTAGATAATGAAAGTTACCGTGTACGGTAAGTCCGCGAACCATCCTAGGTTCGAACAAACATTGATGAAGTTTGCTACTGGTGTACTAGACAGTGGTGATGACTGCTTCTTGTCTTATGATGAGCAATACTATGAAACTGATGTTGCTGTGATCTTTGGATCATGGAAAGATCGTGACATGACTCACCATAGAGTCAAGCGAGAGATCATTAGCAAAGCTAAAAAGTTCATCGTACTTGAGACTCCTTTAATCGGACGCGGTCCTGTCAAAGATGTGATGGATGATGACTGGTACCGTATTGGTATAGGGGGGTTCTTAGCTGACACTGGTACATTCCACTGTGGTACTAAGCCATCAGATAGATGGAATATCATTCGTAAACACTTTGGTATCACTCTGCCAACGTATAATATATCAAACAAAGATAATATTGTACTGGCACTACAATTACCTCAAGATGCTAGTCTTCGTGGAGCATCTATTGAGAAGTGGGCGCGAGATACTTGTTTAGCTATTCGTACTCAGACAGACAGACCAATCATCGTCAGACTTCCTCAGCTTGAACGTAACTGGGATGTCGAACCATTAGAAGTAGCGAGGAAGCTACCCAATGTCGAGTTCCAGATGGGATCAAAGGATAACTTAATACCAACACTAAACAGTGCTAGATGTACTGTGACATATACGAGTGGATTCGCTATTGATTCGCTTTTGAATGGGACGCCGACGATCGCTATGAATCCAGGCAACTTCGCATACTCAATAGCACCACACACGGTTGACCATATAGATAACCCTGTTATGCCATCAAGAGATCAATGGCTGTACAACTTATCATACTGTCAATGGCATATAGACGAGATAGAGAATGGATTACCATGGAGACATCTGAGACAGCTTCTCACTTAGGCGGACATCTAAACCGTACTAACATCGATGAAGGCGCTTTAAATTTTTTGATTGAAAAGTACCAGCCAACCTCATTTTTAGATATTGGTGT
>Ga0222719_10000233_pt1 | contig 56066 bp, 66 predicted proteins | sample C33_34DmetaG_FD_165039 | JGI IMG/M metagenome (GOLD analysis project Ga0222719, IMG submission 165039) | Estuarine water microbial communities from San Francisco Bay, California, United States - C33_34D | ecosystem: Environmental > Aquatic > Marine > Unclassified | place: USA: California...
ATATACTCAATGATTTCATAATTTCCTTTACCATATTTTCTTTTTTTTAAGTCTTTAATCTGTAATTTAAAACCGACTCATTCTAATCAAATTACAACACAACAATACTAAAATATTTCAGTATTAAAATATTCGGTTTTAATTTTCACAATAGAACCGAATTTTCTTTAGGTCCCTTAAAACCGAAAATATAGAGAAAATGGTTTTAACATTCTGGTTTTAAAATATTTGGTTTTAATTTTCAAATTAGAACCGAAAAATCGTTAGGTCCTTTTAAACTGAAATTTTACAAATTATGGTAATAGCGTTTGGTTACAATGATTTTTGGTTGTAAATGATTTTTTATTTTTTCATTTTTTCACAAAAGTGTTTGGCAAAATGTTTTTCCCCATTGCTCATCCTTTTTTGAAATTTGTTTTTTATCGTTGATACCAAGGGTACCTAAGCATTACTAAAATGCAAAAAGTTTGGTTCAAACCTTGGTTTAAAAATATTTGGTTCTAATTTTCACAGTAGAACCGAAAAATCGTTAGGTCCTTTTAAACTGAAAATATCGTAAATTTGGTTTAAGCATGTGGTTTTAAAATATTTGGTTTTAATTTTCAAATTAGAACCGAAAAATCGTTAGGTCCCTTAAAACCAATATTTTACAAAATTTGGTAATAGCGTTCGGTTTTAAAATATTTGGTTTTAAATGATTTTTTATTTTTTTATTTTTTCACAAAAGTGTTTGGCAAAATGTTTTTTCGATTTTGAAACACTTTTGTGAAATTTTGTTTTTTATCGTTGATACCAATGGTACCTAAGCATTACTAGAATACAAAAAGATTGGTTAGAATATTGGTATTAAAATATTTTGGTTTTAATTTTCAAATTAGAACCGAAAAATCGTTAGGTCCTTTTGAACCGAACATATAAAGAAAATGGTTTTAACATTTTGGTTTTAAAATATTTGGTTTTAATTTTCAAATTAGAACCGAAAAATCGTTAGGTCCTTTTAAACTGAAATTTTACAAATTATGGTAATAGTGTTTGGTTTTAATGTTTTTGGTTTTAATTTTCAAATTAGAACCGAAAAATCGTTAGGTCCTTTTAAACTGAAATTTTACAAATTATGGTAATAGTGTTCGGTTTTAAAATATTTGGTTTTAATTTTCAAATTAGAACCGAAAATCGCTAGGTCCCTTTAAACTGAAAATATCGTAAATTTGGTTACATCGTTTGGTATTGAAATATTTGGTTCTAATTTTCACAGTAGAACCGAAAAATCGTTAGGTCCCTTTAAACTGAAAATATCGTAAATTTGGTTACATCGTTTGGTATTGAAATATTTGGTTCTAATTTTCACAGTAGAACCGAAAAATCGTTAGGTCCTTTTAAACTGAAAATATCGTAAATTTGGTTTAAGCATTCGGTTTTAAACTAATTGGTTTTAATTTTCACAGTAGAACCGAAAAATCGTTAGGTCCTTTTAAACTGAAAATATCGTAAATTTGGTTTAAGCATTCGGTTTTAAACTAATTGGTTTTAATTTTCACAGTAGAACCAAAAAATCATTAGGTCCCTTTAAACTGAAAATATCGTAAATTTGGTTTAAGCATTCGGTTTTAAAATATTTGGTTCTAATTTTAACAGTAGAACCGAAAAATCGTTAGGTCCTTTTAAACCAAGAATTTAGGGATTTTGGTTACATCGTTTGGTTACAATGATTTTTGGTTGTAAATGATTTTTTATTTTTTCATTTTTTCACAAAAGTGTTTGGCAAAATGTTTTTTTCAATTTCGAAACACTTTTCTGAAAATTATGTTTTTGTCATTAATACCAAGGGTACCTAAGCATTACCAAAATACTAAAAGGGTGGTTTATAATTTGGTATTAAAATATTTTGGTTTTAATTTTCACAGTGGAACCGAAAAATCGTTAGGTCCCTTAAAACCGAAAATATTGTTAAATTGCTTTAAGTGTTTGGTATTAAAATATTTGGTTTTAATTTACAAATTAGAACCAAAAAAATAAATTTGGTAATGTTGGTATTAAAATTGAATGTTGTGGTTGTATTGGTAAGTATAAAATTCGTGGTAATAAAGCAACCATTTATAAGTTATTTATGGTTGTGTTGTTTTTCTTTTTTCACCAACTCTTTGCCTTTGACGCCATTTCTAGATACACAACGATGTGTTTCAGGGTTCAAGATCTTGTCAGGTGGGCATTGTTTTGTAGTCTTGGGAGGAGGAGAAGGAGTTTTGGCTTTTCCTTTTTTCACTAACTCTTTGCCTTTGGCACCTGTTCTAGAGACACAACGATCTGTTTCGGGGTTTAAGATCTTGTCAGGAGGGCATTGTTTTGTAGCTTTGATGGGTGCTTTAGGAGTCTTTCGTTCGATAAGAATAGAATTCAATACAGATTTGGTATCTAAGTCCTTGATAGTTTCGCGTACATACAAATAGGCTCTGTTTCCTTTTTTAACATTAAAACATAGATCAGAATTCGTTGTTTTCTTAGGATATTCACATTTTTTGAGATCAATACAGAAATTGCTATCCTCAGTATTCCAATCATATCGTACTAAGTTACATGGTTTTGTTTCTACTGGTTCTAATATTTCTAATTTTCTTTTCAGTTCTGTAGATTCCTTATCTAGTTCTATTATTCTAAATTTTATAACGGATAGTGTTTGATAGTCACTGTCTGTAAGTTTGTCTTTCTTAATAAAAGCTTCAATCCTTTTTTCGAAGACTTCTAATTTACTTTCAACTTCTGCGAGCTCATCTTTCAACTTTTCAGTCTCATTACTATTCTTTTTCGCAGGATCTTTAGTATTATTTGTCCAACCATTGTAAAGGTACTTTTTCGATTTACATGTAATACCAGCGATTTGATGAGATCTACCACAAACGGTATTATTGAAATTAGAAATCATCATCGAGTCTAATATAAATCGTGCATTTTTGAAGATTAGTACTTCAGGTGGTGAGAATGAATCTACAATATCTAAACTGATAATGTCTATCTTATCATGCATTTTTAAAGTGCTTAAATCACCAAATGATTGGTTGTCTAATGGACTCAATCCATTTAATAAAAGGAATCTATAGCGTGCGTTTGTTTTAAGAAGATCGAATAGTGGTTCATAATTCACAAAGAACATATTGTTTTTCCCTATACGAATATCAGTTACATTTGAGTTTTTAACAGACACCGCATATTTACCCATACTGTTTGCATTCAAGTACAAGACTCTATCTTTCACATTAAGAAATCGAAACACTTGGTCGATATAAGTTGGTCCATTAAAGCCTCTCTTAATAATACTTTCTTTCGCATAAAATAGTTTACCATCAGCATTATTTAACTCCCTTAGTATATTTTCAGGTCGAAAAGCATCATAAAAATGGGTATTGTTTTTTTCATTTACTCGGTAATTATTGAACAACAAGTCTTCTAAGATTTCAATTACTTTTGTTTTTTTCTTAAGCTTCTTTCGAATGTTTGGGAGTTCTTGGATGAAGAAGTTACGAGTCAACTCGCTATAAAATAAAGACATGAGTAAAGCATTGAACCAACAAGTTCCTAAAAACTGTGGGATTGGTAAGACATCTTTACAATAGTTTCTAGAAACAACAGAATCCACCATTTCTTTTATAAACTATGAATAAAAAATGTAACACAATTTAGGCTTAAAAGATTTCTTTTAATCAAAGTTAATGGTGTATTACTGTTATGTGATTGGGAATGCGAATGATCGTACATACAATGGATACACTGTTAATTTAACGCGAAGATTGAAGCAACACAATGGTGTGATCCAAGGAGGAGCGAAGGCAACTCGAGGAAGAGGTCCATGGGAGTTTGTACTGATCTTGACCTCAGAATGTTGGGACTGCATATCCGTGGCCATGCAACATGAGTGGTCGATTAAGTATCCTACTCGAAAACGACCAAGACCAAGGGAATTCAATGGTGTTCTTGGGAGATTGAATTCGTTTGTTCATGTGTTTGAACATATGGAAAAAATAGGATGTGAAAAGATAGTTTGTTATGTCAAAGAGGAGTATTTGGAGAAGATGGTGGAGATCGCAATGCCCCATTCTTTTGTGGAAGTGAACGGGTTAGAAGATATTATCACAACTCTCTAGATACAAGTCGATTCGTTTCTTTGGTGGCATATACCTCCACAATCGCTGAAGATGTGATTCTTCCAGTAGAGTGGTTCTGATTTCTTCATCTGTATACTTTGGGAATGCGTTTCTAAGGTCTTGGTGGATATTGGTGAATAGACCACCCATTCCAATCGTATGGTGATCATTCATGATGTTGATGATCGCATTTTCCACCCAGTCTAGATGATGCATACCATGAAACATAATTCTATATTTATCAACAATATGAGGGAATAAACAATAGGATTCAATGTCTTGTTTTAACTCAATGGAAAGAACCTTTTTGGGTTTGCGGACTTCAAGCACTTTTTCATAAATGTAGTGTTGTATGTCAATTGGTAAATCATGAATGAATGATTCGATTTCCATCTTATAATATATATAAATGAATGTATGTGTTAAATGATTAAGTGGGTTAAAAATGTTTATACACATTAAAAATGGAGTTGGTTGTCATTCTTTTTATTTATCTTTTTATCTTGGTGAGTATCAGTGTTCTCCACCAGTTTGTCAAGAAATCAAAGAAGAAATCCATCCTTGTTTTAGGCGATAGTCATACGAGCGTATTCAACCATATCAATAAGAAACGCTTAATGTCTGATGTCGAATTTAGTGTGGTTACAGTTGGTGGAGCAACCGCTCAAGGAGCTTGTAACCCAAACTCCAAAACGAATGCTTTGGCTAAATTCAAGGATAAGTTAGCTTCTGAGAAAAAACACGATGGAGTGATGGTGATGTTAGGTGAAGTGGATTGTGGCTTTGTAATCTGGTATCGTAAAGAGAAGTATAAGACTTCAATCGAGGAGCAGTTGGACAACTCTGTGACCAAATTGTTTGAATTCATTGATAATGAAGTAAGAACGAAGTATGATGCTGAACAAATCACAGTGATTGGTGCGAATTTACCGACACTGTTTGATCATAGAAATGGATCAAACGAAGTGGCTAATCTACGAAAGGAAGTTAAAGCAAACATTAGAGACAGAACTGATTTGACATTACAATATAATGACATATTGAAAAATGAAACGAAAAAGAGAGGGTACAAATACATAGATATTGTTCAAGAAACAATAGACCAAAACACAAAGCTTGTAGATAAGAAATATTTGCATGAGAATGAAAATGATCATCATTTATCAGAAGCTAAAACAGCCTTGTTTTGGAAACAATGTATGTTTTAGTTAAACTTGTTGTTTTCGTTTTATTCTAAAATGTATTTCAACACAGAAAACTTAAATATGATTTGAGTGTTAAGAATATTTTGTGTTGTTTTAGTATATAATAACAATGATGTTGTCGAGTACAAACACATTAATGTTGATAATGTTATGGTTTACTTTAATGATTGGATATTTATCGTATCGTGTATCAAGAAAACAATTACCCATATTATTCATTCATGTTCCGAAAACTGGAGGTAACTCGATTAAAAAAACGCAATTTTTTAAGAGATGTAAGTATTTTAAACATAAACCTATTACACAAATTAAAAATCATAAATCAGATTACAAATATTCTTTTGCGGTTACAAGAAATCCTTACGACAGAGTTGTGTCGGCATTTCATTACTTGAAAAACGGCGGAGAACCAAATAATGCTGGTGATTTGCAAAGGCAAAAAAAACTTTTAAAATATAAGGCATTTTCTGACTTCGTTAAGGATTTACATCTATTTATACACGATACTCACTTTAGACCACAATACACATTTGTATGTGATAAAAATGATAGGATATTGGTAGATTGTATTTTAGAAAATGAAACGCTTGAACGAGACATTATCAAGCTATATGAAAAAGAAGGACTTCCAGTTGAAAATATACCCAAAGTAAACACTTCAAAACACGACAACTATTCAAAATATTATGATGATGTCAATATAAAAAACAAAGTTTATCAAATTTACAAGAAAGATTTTGAATTATTCAATTACACATATTAAAATGAATCTTTATAAGCAGAAAATCTATCATAAGGCAATCTGGTCTCTTTACTTTCAGATGCGTTGTTTATAATACAAGAATGCTTTTTATATAAGCGTTCTATATTTTTCAACTCATTTGAAAGTTCTTTATCGGTGAATTTATTTATTGGATCGTTCGAAGCTTTGCTTATCGGAAGATGCGAATAGAAAGTATCACCATTTTTTTTATATATCATGTCGCAACCAATAATAGTTGCCGTAAATTGATCAATGTTGTTTGTTAAGAGATAATATAGAACATTAAACAACATTGTTGAGCTATTTTTATGCTTATTATGAACTAAATGTTTGAAATTATGCAAATTTTGAATATGCGTTATTATCTTCATTTTTTCATGGATCTCTTTTGATGGTATCAAGGTCCCGTGTTTATTTGAATCATTTGGTTTATGCCATTCATATATATTTTCCATAGGAATAGCGCTCCAAGCATTATTGAAGGGTATAATTTTATATTCATTATCAACAAACCATTGTAAATGTTTTTCAACCCAAACTTTGATGTATGGTGCTGATCCAACTATTAAGTATTTATTATGTATCAGTCCTTTAATTTTTGGAACAACCAAATGCTTTTTTACTAAATATGTATAATTATTATTTGATGTTAGATTCTCTACACGATGAGAATTATAGTGCTTTATTTTATATAAAGGACTCTTAAATAAATCAATGTGTTTTTTCACATGAGGTGGAACATTTTTAAATTGATTTGAATTTTCTATAATATAGTGTCCTTGACTCGCCTCAATTTTATTTACATTATCCCACTCACTTCTGAATTTATAATCTTTTTTGTATAATTTATTAAATATGTAATGAAATTGAAAGTATTGGTTTGATTTGTACTGATTTTTATATATCATAGTTTCCCAATAAGAATTTACATCATCGCACAATCTGTTTGTAATATAACTTTTTTTGTAAACATTTGTCATAAACCAATTAGAAATCATTCTATCTTTACCTGGCGAAGATAATGCAAAAAATGTTTTTTGTTTTAATATCCAACTGTTGAGAGGAATCGTACAAAAAGTTGTAGCATCTACCCATACACCTCCATACTTTTTCAATAAGTTTATGCGTAGAATATCGGACCTCATTTGGACCGGTTGTATATTTTGAAATTGTTTTTCGTAGGAAATGTCTAAGTATTCAAAAAGATTGTTTTTATCTAATTCAATAATTTTCCAATCCGCATTATATAACTTCCATGATTGTAAACAATATTTACATATAGTTGGTGCTTCATTCCAACCTTGTTCCCAATAAATAAATATTTTTTTGATAGGTTTTTGTTTCTTTATCGATTTTTTAATGAAGAACAATAAGACGAAATATACAGTAATAAAAAACATTACATAAACAAACTTATCGAAATTCATATGATTTTAACTTTAAGAAGAAATAAATAGTCATCATAACAAAATAATGAAGAGAAATATGTATTTAACATATATAAAGAGCAATATAATTTTGTATTATTAATTAAATGTACACATCATTTACTATATTTGTACTTTTTGCTATTATCATCATCGTTAGTTGTATTTTTGGAAAAAGATATGAAATGACCTTCATACATATTCCAAAAAATGCTGGTACATTCATTGAAGAACTCGGTAAAAAAAATGGTTATAAATGGGGTATTTATAACGACTTCACCAAAAAAAAGAAACCAAACAATAGATGTAGTCATTGGCATGTTCCACCTCGTTATTTTAAAGATGATGGCAAGAAGTATTTTAAAAACTCAAAAAGTTTCTGTATATTCAGAGATCCGTATGAACGAATCATAAGCGAGTTTAAATACATAAACAGACATAATAAGAATATTGTGACAAAAGACAACTTAAACAAGTATATTCACTCTTTACCAAAGAAATTTGAAGAGGATAAATTCGCACAAGATTGTCATCTACTTCCTCAGTATGAATATATTTATGATACAGATGGAAACAGATTTTGTGATGAAATTTTGGATTTCAAAAACCTTAATGCAAATATTCATAGTTTAAATTCCAAATATCATTTAGGTTTAAAAGATATCAATACTTCAAAGAAAAATGATACTTCTTTTTCAGGGTTAAATAAAAATGATCTCGATGAACAGAGTGTAAAAATAATTGAGAGTCTTTATGCTAAAGATTTCAAGTTAATTAAGTAGAATTTTGAATATCAATCGAATTTTTTTTTCATCGTTTTGCAATTTAATTAAATTAAATTATAACTTTCTTTATTTTTGTATACCTTTCTTGTCTTGTCTGTTCATTTTTATGGTAACAACCTTTTGTGCCATCATATTGAACATTTCCGTTGTACAAATTTCCACCCGATTCCATAAGTTCAATGTTATATCTATCCAAAAACGGCGCAATGCTTTTAGTATATACCCACGGACCAGTGACGTCAAGGGTGATCCCTTTTTTCCCGAATTTATGTACATCGTATATTCTATTAACCATATTATCGATTACCTTTTTTAATAATGGATGCTTCTTTGGGAAAACCATAAATGCTTGATTTATTTCTCTTCTATCGCTTTTTGGTTTAGTCGATGTAAACCATTTATCCAGATGTTTGTGTTTACTCCAAGGCCATAAACTCAATCTCAATGTATTGTCTTTATGTATCCATTCAGTTAGATTCGTTTTAAATCTCGTTTTAACATCCGCATATATCCCCCCTTGATTATATATAATCACATATCTAAAAAAGTCTGCTTTACAAGCACCACAATTTGAATTGATCAATTTGAACGCTTCGTATGTTTTTTTATTTGAATGGGTTTTAATGTAATTTTCAAGTTGTGAGTCATCAAAGAACACGAAAGTGTAGTCTGGATTGTTTTTTTTATTTTCTTCAATTACTGATTTTACACATTCTGGTAAAATATCATATGATTTGTAAGTCTGTACAACAATTTTTGGTATTGTATATATTTGCGAAGCATAACCAATACAACTTAATAGAATAAACAACATGAAAAATATCAAATATAGCATATTACTCATATATTATATATGTATATATATTATGTATATATATTATGTATATTCATGTATGTACATTAGATATGTCGATCAAAATTTAACATCTGAAAATCTTTCTTATATATCTCGTATACTTTATCTTTGATTGAATTGTTTTTATAATAACTTGTAAAATGCTTGTGATTAACTACATTTGCTTTATTAGTGTGAATAGAACAATTTAATCCGAATGTTTGAATAATTTGATACAATTCATGAGTAATGTTATCAATATTTATTATTTTCAATTTATCTGGAATTTTATCATTTATTGTAATGAAATATGTTTGTGGAAACCAGTGAATAACTTTCAGTTTCATAAATGTATTTTCATTTTCTTTTTGAAAATTATTATATAAATAGTTAACGAAATCTTCAAACGACTTTATATTGTTCTGTTTAAAAATCCCAAGTACTTGTTTTTGTTGCATATCATCAGAACTTTTGTGAACCGCAAACTCATAATTTGATACTAATCTATCATATGGATTTCGCGAAACTGCAAAAAAAATATGTTTCTTGTATACATCAGGAAATTGTTTACTTAATTGACTTAATGACATATGATCTCCACCACCATAATAATCCTGTCCATTTTCGTTTTCACCTTTTATTGTTTTACGAACAAATGTACCAGCATTTTTAGGTATATGAATAAATATGATCGGACTTTTTTTCATTTTTTTAATAAACATTTTATCATTTCTTTTTGATTTTATTGTAACGAGAGTATCTGATAAAATTATTTTGTAAATTTCTATGAGAACAAGTAAAAATATAAGGGTGAACCATATAGAAAATTCCATTTTATATATTAATTATATTTATTTTTGAAATATCCTATTGTACTTCCACACATTTGGTGTATAATACCATCATCTTTGCAGTTACTTTTTCGTTTTAAATGTTGAGAATATAGAGCAGTCATTTTCTTTTTATCAACTATTACTTCTTTCATTTGTACATCAATTGGTTTAGTAGAAGGCAATTTACAGTTTTCCGATGTTAACTGTAACAATGTCTTAATCGCTTTAAATTTTATCACATATGCGTGTGTACACCTATTTCTGTTACAATGACCCAAATAAATAATGTCTGCTTTTTCTTTCTTTGCTCTGTCTAATTCTTTAAGTATAAGATCTTTAATCTGTTGTGGTTTGTAATTAGCTGGTAAATCTATATCATCTTCAAATATGAAAAACCATTCATCTTCATTACCCTTACGATCTATGATAGATTTCCATAATGTTCGGTGAGATAGTATACAACCGTATTGTCCCATACTTAACTTACAATCTCCTTTAGTTGTAGGATAAACAGCATCAACTTCATTTACATTGAACATGTCTAATTGTCGAAGAACCGCAAGAGTATGTGACTTTCTGTACAAATATTTATTAGAACAAATTACATAAGCGTTATATTTTGGTTTGTTTGTTTTAAAGAAAAGCAATAGTATAAGTAAAATAAAGTATATAAGAACCAACCCATACACTGTTGTCCAGTTCCTCAACATTTTTAATCTATCACAATATTTTACTTCGAATCCCGCTTACTCTTTTTCTTGTTCTTTGATGGAGGTGGTGATTTCACTTGTTTCGAAGCAACAATCCCACCAATCGTTGTAGCAATCGCAGCGCCTCCAGACACAATCGCATTCACCCCAATACCAGTACATATGGGACACACCATAATTTAAGTTTATTTTTATGAAATATTTTTTAAGTGTTGTACCAAGAAGGTACCTCTCTTACACTTGGCTCGCATCATCAACGCAAAACCACCATGTATTGCTATGGTCTTACCACCACGAATGATTTGTTCACCCATTTTAACAATATTCCCATAAGGAGTAGTAAGAGGACAATTATTCAAACACAAGAAGAATTTCATTTTTATATCGTTATGTATTCTTGTATACTTATAGTCTAAGTACATTTTTACTAAGGAGATTTGGGTGACTTTTTGGATGGAGATAGATTGCTATGTAAGGCATTTTGGTTATTCAAGAACTTTGTTCTCCGTTTTGCCCATTCTTTTTGTTTCTTCAATAGTTCTTTGAAATCGATACTCTTTGTTGAAGAAGTTGTTGTTTTTGTTTTGGGTAGTGGTGGAGGAGGTGGTGGTGGAAGTACAGAAGCATGAGATTTGGATTTCGATGGGCTTTTCTTAAGAGGACTTCTTTTGACAGGACTTTTTTCATCACACATATTTTGTAGAAGTATTTGTAATTTACTAAGCTTCTTCATTTTACCTTCAAGATCGTGTAATGATTTCCGTAATTCGTTCTGGAATTCATTCTGGAATTCATTCTTCTTATTCTCTTCGATCTTTGCCGCATTTCCAAAAGCATCAATGACTTCTAATAACAAATTCCATGTTTGAAGAGACAACTCGGAGGTTTTCAACAACCATTTGGATTGTTTGTCGATTTGTTTTTGGGTTTCTTTAATTGATTTAGTGTTTTGTACAATTTGTGTTGATTTTTCTGTCATATTTTATCATATATACTCATAAATGAATCTTATAATTAAACCAGTTATCTCAAAACATCAACATCTTGGTTGTTACATACCTAAAAAAATGAAAGCAACTCCTCTTCGAGTGTATTCGACAAAACCAAGAACAATCACCACATCCAAATTGAATGGTGTGGAACTAGTCAGTCATAGTATTGTATACTTTACCTTTTACTATTGTACATTCAATTGGATGTATTATCGAAATGTTCGAAAACAAGTAGACAAAATAAAGAAGCAAAAGGAAATTGATGATAATCAACAAGAAGATTGAGAGAACTGAATGGCACTAATTTATTAGGAAAGATAAATACACTTGAAAAGGAACAGTAAGCACACATAGAGTGGATACACAAGTATTAATAAGAACAAATATGTTGCTTGATTAAACCCTAAATCGGTACTATAGGCGGTGGACCCTGTCAGATAATGGTGTATGAGAAATGTACCATCGACCAATAGAATGATAAGTATACACATCTTAAAAAATGTCTGAAAATTGTGTTGTGCAACACATGGAATCGTTAAAAATCCCAATGCCACAGATGCTGACACCACAGCAAAAATATCTTTTGCAATATGTAATTTCATCTATTATTACTATATATAGATTAAACTGAAGATTAAGAGAAATCATTCATAATCGATAACTCCTGCTTGACTCTTTCTAATAAATCTTTAGAAGTATATCACAACCATCTAGACCCTAGATTTTGTACACCACCCATTTTATTTAATTCTTTTTTTGTGATCATTTGAATGGAATCATCCGAAACATTCTTCAACAAATGGGCATTATTCTTGTTGTTCAGAAGGTCCATTGAAGTTATCAAAGAACATTTGTCAAAAATTGATTTATTACTTTAACTTTATTATGTATTTACAAGACATTTAAATTACAATTTCAATCTTAATGAAAATGATAAATCCACTAAAGTTTTTGATGAAGGAAGTGGTCCAATATAAAGTACAGCACAATGAGATTTATTTGATGATCATTCATAATGAAAATGAATATGATGAAGAGATTTACAAACAAATAGAGGAATTGAATAGGTTAGAAGTATATCTTCGAGAAAAGGTGGACTTTCAAAAAGAGAAATCAATCAATCATGATTTGTTTCGTATCATGAGTTATCAAAATAAGTTGTTAAGATACTTGTGTAAAAAGAAGGGTATTCGTAGGTCACTCGATTATTAAAAGCTATTTAGTTAGCGGGGAAGTTTACGAGGTTGGCACCCATACCGAAGCCAGCACCTTGGCGAGCAGATACACCAATAGAAGGTGCGAAGAGATCGAGAAGAGAGAAGGTAGCAGCGGCTACGAAACCAATGAATACTACTTCCTCTACCTTAGGCTTCTTGCCTGGGAAGAAGAAAGCAGCGGTCGCTACAACAAGACCTTCGAAGAAATATTTTAAGATGCGTACAACGATTTCCATAAGATCAAAGGATTCCATTAAGTTTGTTTTATTTATAATGAGAGAAATTATTTTTTCAAATAAAAAACATATTAAAGACTTGCCTACATTTTTTTTAATATTGATGACTTCAAGAGAACAAATTGAGGAGACTCCTGTATCTGTTCAAGATTTTCTTGACCAAGATGATTCTATTCGTGGACAAAACTATGTATGTATGTCTTTCATTTCACCAGAAGATGTAATTCGTTCTAAAGAGGCATATTTTATCAAAGAATATATGAAAAAATATACAACTCGTAACAAAGAACTGATTGATGGTTTAGCAGTTTTATTTCCAGACAAATCAGATGAGATTCGTTCAATCCAAGAACAATATGACATTTATTTTGATGAAAACACGATCATCGATGACTATTCTACTTTCAAGAAAGATAACGAACTGGACATTAGTGAATTGTATTCAAAAGAAAACAAATATCAAACAAATATTCGCGGGGTCAAGATTCGTGGAACTTATGAATCATTGGAAGAAGCGAAGATTCGAGCAGAAGTCCTAAAGCGTAAAGATAACAACAAACATAACATTTATATTGGTCAAGTCGGTTGTTGGTGCCCTTGGGCAGCAAATCCAAATGAGATCGAGAGTGCCGAATATACTGAAACACAATTGAACACTCTTATGAAAGAGTACATGAAGAATAAGGAAGACAAAGAGCAATTCTACAACGAAAGAAAACAGGAGTTAATTGATCGTGCTACAGAAAAACAGAAAGCAACATCATCTATTGTGGAAGAACCCGAAGGTGTTAATGAATTAGAAACTCCTGAAGATGATATTAAAAAGGTTATGGAAGAGTCCGATACATGGAGTATGCGTAAGATGACAATTACAGATGAAATTACAGATGCGTAAGTAATGTATAAGCGTACACTTTTTAAATGTTAAAATAGAATAAATGAAAACAATAATTTTTTTGTTTCTATTTATTGGGATGTTTATGATAGTACATGGAATTTATGAAGAAAAGTATGATAAACTTAGGAAAAAAACTCAAGTGAAATACAAATTCATTCCAAGAACATACTATGATGACTTCTTGATGAATAATGACATAAAAAATACAACATCTGTGATGTTTGATCAAAAGCCGGACACGCGAAGCGCTGGGTTTCCTGTAAGGTAATTATACTAACTAAACTTTACCTAAGTTATTAAATTAATTTAATGACATTTTCTTTACATTAATGATATGTTTGTTCTTTTTTATTTGTGAAGGATCAAAAGTTTCTTCGTATTCTGCGTCATCTTCTTCAGTCATGGAATTATTCATGATCCAATATTCATCATTACAAACCCTGAATTCTGGAGCTGGATTTGCTTTGTACCAGAATACAGTATCTTCTAATTTGTTACTTTTTGTGGTATTATCAATAACAAGGCATTCGAAGTTTTCGGTGCATTGGTCCATGACTTGACAAAATATTTCAAAAGTTGGAAACATTCCGGCATAGTTGTCATAGATTCGTTTTCGATTGGCTACAATGTTTTCTCTCAATATAAAGATGAAATCGATATTGGTTCTAAGGTTTGGTGGAATACCTAATGGGTATTGCATCGCTATTACAAAAAACATTTTCAAGTGACGACCATTCATAAACAAAGCTCTCACATTTTTGTCTTTTGTCCAGGTTGAATCATATAAACAATCATCAAGAATGATGAATGCTCTGGGGTCGATGTTCGTTTTCCCATAGAGATTCATTTCTTTGTTGATGTTCTTTAATATGATTTGTTGTCGTTTGACAACATTTTGTACAAGAGGTGCTGTATATTCATCATGAATAAACATTTTGGGAACCATATCACCATAAAAATGATTTGCAGATTCCGTACCACTAATTACAGTACCGATTGGAAGATTAGAATGATGATACAATAAATCTTTAATAAGAAATGATTTACCCGTATTGCGTTTTCCAATCATAACAACTACTTTATCATCAGTGATTGTGGATATATTAAATTTTTTTAATTCGAGTTTCATTTTATCCTATGATATATATAATCAAAGTATTTTTGTACTCCTAAATGATTTTTCAATAGATAGAGTTAATAAAAAGATTCAAGTTCTTTAAAAAGGGACCTCATTATCTACATCAATATTCTGAAGCATAGTACCTAACTCACGATCAGCTCCTCCTTCAAAACTGTATGTTTCTGCTCCAAATAATAAAGCTTGAGCAATAAAAGAAAGTACGAAGCTTGTGATTGCAATTGCAAATAACTTTGTTCTTCTATCAGTATCATTCTTTTCTGAACAGCCAATATACACCATAGTGATCACCAAACTAACAATTAATGATATTAGTACATTCATAAGAGTAGGCATTATTATTTTTGTTTGTACAATACATTTTAATGATGGAGTATTATCCCCATCGCTTACTATTTTCCAATAAGAGTTGATTTCGTATTTGTTTGTAGTTTTGTTTCAATGTACTGCTATCAATATCTAGTCCTAAATGTTTTTTAATTTTTTCCTTGTTTTTATGCTCTTTTGTTCTTAAATTGATCTCTTTAATTGAACGATTGACTTCATCATTAATCCAGTGACTGTCTTGAGTTTGTATGGTTTCTTTAATTGTAGATGTAGGTTCTGTTGAATAAATAGTTTCCCTTGGTGATGCTTGTGGGGATGTGAATAACTCCCTTTGTTGCACCATTGGCTGATCCACATATTGAACCATTGGTTGGTCCATAGATTGAACCATTGGTTGGACCATTGGTTGGACCATTGGTTGGTCCATTGGTTGGACCATTGGTTGGTCCATAGATTGAACCATTGGTTGGTTCATTGGCTGATCCACATATTGAACCATTGGTTGGTTCATTGGCTGATCCACATATTGAACCATTGGTTGGTCCATAGATTGCACCATTGGTTGGTCCATTGGAATTGATTGTGGGAAAGGAGTCTCTATTATATCATTTGTATTTTCAAGGTTAGTTTTATTGTATATGTCTGTATAGTTATCTGGATCCTCTTCTTCTATTTCATTACCAATGGTGGTTTGAAGAATTTGTTCATGAAAATCTTCATCCATTACGCCTTCTATGTGGTTCTCGACATCAACAATTTCTCCATCATTGCGAGATTCATTATCTTCATCATTTTCATCATTAGGATCTTCATCATCATCGTCGCTTATTTCATCGACACTGCTACAACAATCAGGATCTCCTCCGTCCAGTTCAATTTGTTTCACATTAGAATGGACCTCTATGTCTGATTCTTTTTTGGGTTGATGAGTAATACGAGATTGTGACACATAGTTGTTCTTTTTATCGATATCAATGTATTTTATATCATTAGTGGTTTTTGGTTCTTGTTCAAGAGAGGTATGTGATGATTCGATCGTATTTTCGACGAGACTTTGTGTTTCGTCCTCATCATGGGTATCATTTGCATCATTTGCATCATTTGTATCATTTGTATCTTCTGTATTGGAGGTCAATAGAATGTCTTCATTCGATTTTTCGTAATCTCTTGGGGTATTTAATGGTGTGTTGTTTTGTGAAGATTTGTCACTATCTGAATTCACAAACTTGGATATGATTTTTTCAAAAGGTAGATATTTATTTAATGTAATATCAATCGAATTCTTGATTGCTTGGTCGAGATCATCTTCGTTCATAGAAGCTTTTGTTCCAGTGTATTTGTGGTACATCAATTGTGGTTTTCTCCATAAAACACGAGCTATTTCAATATAACAAGAATGAATGAATATTTTCGCAGATGGTACAACGACATCCACATCTTCATCGCAATTCTTAAAGATAAGCAATTCTTTTGTAGTCGCTTTAAACACAGCTAATATGAGATTTCCCATCCAATCGCAATGACTACCTTTTACAAATCGATCGTATTCATTATCAACAATGACACTGTTCCATTGAGGAATGTTTGTAAGTGTAGCTTGAAATTCTTTCAATAAGTTCTTTCTGTTTTTAGTATTTTTTAAAGTAGTATCATATAGAGATCGAAATCCTTGTTTAAATAATGGAACAGTTTTCACCTTGAAGTTAGTCAAATATTCATTTTTGAGCTGTATGTCCATAATTTTATTGTTACTTGATTTTTATTTTCGGTTTTTTCTAACACATAGTTAAGGAGAATATAGTGTACAATATGAATATATTTATTGTGTACTTACTATTACTGTTATGTATTGTAATCATAACAATGTTATCATTTAACAAAAAGCCATTAATTGAGCATTGGGGTAACCCAAGAAGAAGCCCGTTTTCATTACCAACCATAAGTATCCCCCGATATTTTAGATCCCAAATACCATCAAGAGCACTCCCACCGGTACCATCCATAGAGGAAGTAGATGTATTTTCAAAATATACTCCTCAAAACCCACATATAACAATGTCAAATGCTGCATTTAAGGAAATAAATGTTGACAGTTTAAAAATTGGGGATGCTTTAATAACTAAAGAAGGATCCAATCTGAATATTGGTTTAAGTAACATAGGGGTTGATATTAACAAAAATACGATATTCGATAAGCCTTTATTAATTGATGAAGATGTTGACACTTTAGCGGTTAAAGAGTATGCCTTCGTGAATGGACGAACTCATCTTGTCAACAACGATTTTAAAATGAAAGACAGGTTATGTTTCTTTGATTCCAATGACACTAATTGTCTGTTAAAAGATGATGTAGAATACATGTATCTTGCGTCTAATTATATTGATCAGGCAAAAGTACTCATGAGTGCATGTATCTCTAAAGATGGTTTACAAACTAGTGGACCAGAAGTGAAAGCTAAAAATATTGCTTTGGATGATGACCAGCTTTGTGTTTCAAAAGCTCATACTATGCCGATCTTGAGGACTTGGGCAAGTAAACCACCAGATGAAGAGACAACTCAATCGGAGAGTGTAGATGATGAAGAAGCACCATCGAATGTGTGTACTAAGGATGATATTGAAATTACTACAACATATACCTATAATGGTAGTGATTTTACTACATCTAATCAAGTTGAAGATACAATCAATGCAAGTGTTTGTACGGATATATGGAACTCATGTGGAACACAAAAAAAATACTATCAAGTGATCCGTTTTGAAAACAAAAATGAATCGGATTGTGATTTTGAAGACATTAGTACAAATCTAGAAGATTCAACTCATACATGTCCAGATACACAACATTGTTGGAGTGGTTGTAAGGGACAAGATAAGAAGTATTTCAATGAGAATTGTTATAACAAAATAAAATGGAATGATGGAACTCAATGGAATAGAATTATTAATAAAAAAATACAAATAAAAAAAAATGGATCAGAAACTTATATCAATGATGATAAAGACGGAACCGTAAAAATGCTTGGTAGAAGAAAAACATTTAAACTTGAATTTAAAAATGATTATTTTAGGTTCGAACATTACGGAAATTTTCTTACAAGAAAAAGTGATGATACATGGAAAGTAGATAAAGATGTCACCAGTTTTGACATTTATGTTAATGACCAAAACAACAAATACTTACTACAAGCAAAAAATAGTGATATTATGAATCAATGGTTAGATGGTGATGGAAATGGATTAAAACTAACAACTCAACCAAATGCGGTTTGGGAATTTTTGTTTGTTTAAAATGTATGCACTTTTTTTTATTTTGTTGGTATTATGTTAATGATTATGGAAAACATGATTCATATAGGATATATATTACTTATTATGTGTTCTGTGTTAATTTTGATCGCCATGGTTACGCAACTTCATAAAAAAGAGTTGAAGGAGTCTTTTTATCAACAATTAGGATTATCAGATTTTTCAAAGAAATTGTTACAGTTTGATGAATCAATGATACCAGAATGTCCTCCCATAACTCCAGATTCTAGAACAAGCCAGGTACAATCAAAATCGGAAAAAAAGATGAAAAAGAAGCCTCCTGGTACAGAAAAAAAATTTGTTAGAGAGACAGAAGTTTACAAGACAATATATGATGAAGTACTTGAAGATGATGATCAAGTTGAAGATGATGATCAATATGATCAAGAACCAGAAGAATGTGAAATGGTGTACTCAGATACCTATCGATATGGAGAACTAGAAAATGCAAGTAAAGATCGATTGCTTCAAGGTATACAAGAAAAAGAATGTACGAATCCATTGACATCATGTAAACTGGAATTTGATTATCAACAAGTACGAAAATTTACACCCATAGAAGATCATAGACCATTTTGCGAGGATTTTGAAAATATTGTAGATACTTACAAATACAAGTGTCCAAATACTAGTATTTGTGATTCCGCTTGTGACGGCATTACCTTTAATGGGATGTGTTATCGAGCTATTTCAAAAGATTTTTTCTTGAGGAATAAATCATGGAGAATAAGAGACCCTCAAAGTAGACGATTCATTAATGATGATCGAGATCAAACCTTACAGTTACTTGAAAATCCAAAATCTTTCAAGTTCCTACAACATAGAACAGGATTTTTTATTGTTCAGAATAATGATGATAATCGAAGATGGGGTTTTGATGAACAGGTATTAAAGAATATAAGGGATCCAAGAAATCATGTTTATATAGAAATGTACACAATACCTGGAATAAATAATAGGGGTCTCATAAAAGTCATCGATCAAAGAGATAACTTTTTGGGATGGTTATCAATTCAAGAGTTGCGTCTACCAGGCGGTGGGTTTGGTTTTGGATTTATTGGAAGTAGACAGAGACTCCATAAACTTCAGTTAACATCAAATCCTATTATGGAATGGCAAATAATCAGAGCATAATTTTAAATGTATATTAGTTATAAATATACTAACGAGGACGATTAATATGGAAGTTATGATCCTTCTAGCAATTATGTGTTGTGTACTATTGTTGCTCATAATGATTACTCAACTTCACAAAAAAGAGTTGAAGGAATGTTTTAATGAACAAGCTCGATTTTCAAAAAAGTTGCTAGACCTAGAAGAACAAGAAGACGAAGAAGTGGAAATTGATGAACAAGAACCCATATACAAAACAACAACAAGTTGTCAATGTGAAATTCCAGACAGGACTGTTTTTAAAGTGGATGAAATTAAGCCAGATAAAACAAACAAAGCTCAATTTTTAGATGATGTCCAAATGAACAGAGCAGAGGTAAGTGGTACGTTGACCATTAATGAAACTCCATTCGCTACTTTTGATGCCACGAATAATAAGTTAATCATTGGCTAAAAAGGTACTCTAAGTTTGGTAATTGATTATACTCGATTACACACTCTTTCTTTTTCTAACACATAAGTAATAAGATGTTTTATGTGATTATTGGTATTATCAGTATTTTTACTATCTTACTTACAACAATATGGTTTTTAAGTCGTGGAAGAAAGAAACAAACGATTGAACATTTTGGTTTTATAAGTAGAATGAGAGAGCAAATTCAAAGTCAAATGGAAGCAGCAAATGCTGCTATAGTAGAACGAGCAGCAGCCGAAGCAGCAGCCGAAGCAGCAGCCGAAGCAGCAGCCGAACAATTACAACAAGAATTAGCGGCAAAAGTAGAAGTAGAAGCCAAGGATGTCGTACCTACCCAAAATCAACAAAATGATGCCATAAAAGGGCCGACCATATGGAAAAATGATAATAACTACAACAACCTTACTGGTTACAATATGAATTTAAATGGCAATCTTATTTTCAATGATGAGGTGGTATTTAAGAATAAGAATGTATCTTTCCAAGAACCAGTATATTTCAACAATGACATCTATTTACATAAAAATAGTTTGATGTTTGGGCAAGGAGGAACAAGTAATCAATTGTCCATGACATCATACAAAGATACAATGAATTATATGAAACAATTGAATACAGCATTTACGGATGATGATTATGCATTAGAACAAGATGATATGGATGAATTAAAAAAGATTGGGTTGGAGAAAAAAGCAGAGGCCAACGAAGAGTGTAATTATTTTGATTTGAATAAAGACCATCAAATGTGTGCGAATAAGATTTGGAGACGATTGCGAAGTAAAGATATTGAAGATGCACCAGTTTGTAATTGTTGTTGTAGTCCAGATACTGATGAGACAAATTGTATGGTTCAATTAATAAAGTCGGACAACAAAGACCCATATGTTTTACAACTAGAAGCGAAAGGAGAAATATTGTACAAACTAATGAATGAAAATACACAAGATGATTTTGTTCAATTAAGCCTACAAAAATCAAGCAATCTACAAACTTGTAAATTGTTGTTTTTTAATGTTGAAAAAATGACTGGAGATACAGATAATAGAACTGGTTTAGTAAAGATCATGTTTAACGATGAATTTGATGGAAATATAATAGCATATCCCAAAGATCTAGGGATTAAGTCTATCAAATTAATTATCGAATAAGATATTAAATGGAAGTGATATTGATAGTGCTTCTTATTGTGATTATTTGTATAATAATGTATTTATGTAAATACAAGTCAGTAGAATCATTTACAGAAGATTCAATTATCACAGCTTCATTGTATGAGACAAATGGATTAACACCTTTAAATGAAGATGATCATGATCTCCAATTCGATTCACCTTTTCATCTCAAAGCAAATCAAATCGACATAAATGGGAAAGCTCTATTTCAAAAGGATATTCAATTTGAAGATAGTGAAACTGTTGATTTTGGAAAAGATGGAGTAATAAATAGTGAACATTCGATCTATTTTCAAGATGCTTCATACACCGCAGAGGATGATAAGTTATCAAAAAATGATTTGATGACAATAAAAAAAAATAAATCTAAAATCCAATATATTCAATCAGAATTAGAGGGTGTAATTCGTATGAAAGAAGGACAATTTCAAGGAACCCATTCAGCAAAAACTACAGGTAATGAAGAGTGTACCAGTAAGTTATGGGATATTGCGATTGGTAAACAAGTAAGCAAAGCAGATTTATGTAAGGCATGTTGTAAGAATGTAGATAACAAAGCAGATTTCAAAGCGTTCTTGACATTTAAAGATGGAAATACTAAAATACATCAACTTGTATATGTCAATTTATTTAGCAATCGAAATATGTGTTCTCTTGTTGAGTTGAAAACAGTCACGAGTAAACCATATTCATTGACAGCAACTCTGTTTAAAAATAACCCTTCTTATGAATGTGAGTTGTATTTCATTTTAGAAACAGATCAAACTAAATTAAATGAAATTAGAGGCAAAGTAAAACTCGATGATATCAAAGCAAGTATCGATACTACAAAGTACACAAGAAGAATTATGAGTAATCAAACAGAATGGGGTTCAAAAAGTAAAGGAATGGATATCGCAACAACAGTACACGAGTCTAATGTTAAAGCAAATTTGGTATTATTAGCTGTTGTTCCTAAAGTTAACAGTGTTGTTACTACTTAAACAGCTTCATTTAATGGTTTTGTGTAGGGGTTTTCATGGAAAGCCTTCAGAATATTATCGGGATCAAGACGATTATCCATGACTTCATATTTTTCTTGAGTCGTATGAATACTTTCTTTAGAAAGAGGAGCTTCATACACCTTCTCAATCATTTGTGTATTCGTTTCTTCACAATCTGTTTTCTTAAAAAGAACATTCATATTATCTGAACCAGATGCTAATTTCGTGCTTGTTTGCGTTGGTGCTCTGCCTTTCAACAGTGTTTCTTTAGTCTCATTTACATCCGCATTATAGATTCCTTCATATGACATTTGCTTTTTGTCAGACGACAATGCTTGACCATAGTAGTCATTATCTGAAATGAATTGTTTATTTGTTTCTTCTGCAACCATATTGGTTGTTAAATAACCATCTCTATTTTGTTGATTAATAATACCCTTGTATTCACGATCAGACAAGAATTGTTTTTGAGTGTTGGGAGCATCATAAGTGGTGGTTTCATAAGCACCACCACCTTCCAAATTACCCAAGTTACCATCTCTCTTAGAGTCTTCCGTAGTTTCCTTAATTGTAGTTCTAGCAACATCATTTGGATCATAGACGGTTGCCTTCTTGAGATCTGTTTGCATGTTGATTACATTCTCATAGTTTGGTAAGGTTTCTTTGGTAGTTGTTTTCATGACTTGATCTGGGTCATATACTACAGATGCCTTTTCACCAGTTACAATACCTGTACGAGTATCATGAATAAATGTTTCCTTAATGGTAGTTCTAGCAACATCTGTAGGGTCAAAAATAGTTTGTTTGCCAGGATTTGTAGTTTGTAAGTTACCGAGTTCATGCTTGGGGAATGTGGTATATTGTTTAGGAGTGGTTCTAACCGCATCTTGAAGAGGTGCGATCACTGACTTGACAAGTGTTTGGAGATTACCTTCATAAGTCTTAGTGGTTGTTAGATCTCTTTCATTCGAGTATACCAAAATATTTTTCTTACCAAAATCCCAATCTGGTTTGGACCATTTGGAGTTGTCTAAATTGCGAGCACCAAATTCTTCTAATATATGTTTCTTAGATTCTTGGAGTTTACCAGTTTGTTCATTTCCAATATTTCGATAGATGTTACCCGTATATGAGGTACTGTTTTTACGATTGGTATCTTTGACAATAGTACAAGGACGGTGTTTATTTTTGGTGTATGCGCCAGTAGTTTTAAAGAGATTGCTCATGTCTCTTTCGTGGAAAGTGGTTGCGCGGTTCTTTTCTACTTTACCAGTGAATCCTCGTTTAGCTCCTTTCTGACCCATTACAGTTCTACCTTGATAAGAAAGTTTGGGGTTGCTGCCTTGACGAAGTTCATCTACTGTTTTGGGCATCACATAGTCTCTATCATTTGGTTGGAAACCATATTGATTGGATTCTTTGGTATAACCATCATTCAAACCTGGAGCAACATATTCTTTTTCAAAAGGAAGTTCGTTATTTTTGGTACGACTAGCAACCATTCTATCATATTCTTCTTGGTAGGAGTCTTTTTTCATATACGGAGATGAGCTACTGCTTTCATTCACATCCGCAAAGCAAACATTTTCCATTTTTTGATCATGGAATATTTCACCAGTTCCAGTGTAAGTTTCTAATAAGAAGTCATTTCCTTTGTTCAAATCAACATTTTGTTTCTTAGTTCCTCCGAAAAAGGGTTCCATGTTGTTGTGTTTGAATTCCTCAACTGGTATGTTTGTACCAGAAAGTTTACTTTCATACACTTTGGGAGCTGAATCAGCGGTTGAATCAACAATATCTTTGTAGTCACTTGATATAACTTTGGAAGTGATTGGCGTTCTGCTTTTTTGATACATATGTTGTACCTTTTCTTGTTCAAGATCTCTGGATTGTTGAATAATTCTTTGATTATAATGATCGGTAAGTTGTTTTTTTTGCTTTTTTGAATTTGAACTGGACGCATTTTGAGAAGAATTAGATTTGGATGCGATATACCCCAACCCCATTAATGTAAAAAATACATACACTTCCATTGTGCCTTATTACTATGTATTAATAAATAAAAAAATTGATTTAAACTTATTCTCCACAAATTATAAACAATAAGGGTAAATCCTTTGTAGTAAAAGACCGACTGAATTATAGAACAATGTATGGACAAGAACTTATGACATTTAATCCTCATCATTCTTGTATGATACCATTTGAAAATTCAAATAATTCAAAAAATGCAATGAAAAAAGTATCTGAATGTGGTGTGATATTGTTCAATAAAAACATGATGGATGTTTTGATTGTGTTTCAAAATAAATCTCAGAAATGGGGGTTTCCAAAAGGCCATATGACAAGAAATGAACTCTATAAAAAAGAATATTTCAAATGTGCCAAACGAGAGCTCTTTGAAGAAACTGGTATTGATTTAAGAACCCTACAACACACTAAATACGGAAGTGTTATTATAGGAAATAAACTATTCTTTGTCATCGAAGTCAAGAAAGAGTTCATAGAAACAAACCCATTGGATGTTTGCGAGATTGAGAAAATTCAATGGGTTAAAAGAAAAGAACTAAATCGCTTTGTACAAGCAAATGATTGTAATGTTACACTGAACAAGTTGTTTTGAAGAAGCTTTACATGTTCATGACTTCAGCTTTACATGTTCATGACTTCAGCATCAGATTGGTTGACAAGTTTGTTAACTACATATTTGTACTTGACAACAATAGTAACATCACCTCTCTTGAATTCAAGAGGTTTGTCAAGTTTCATTTGCTTAACTTCATAGGCAACATTTTTTTTTGGGGAACCCTTAGTAGTTTCAGACAAGATAAATTTGATAGTAGTCTTGTTCTTGTACTTAGAGAACTCAGGGTCTTTCATAATTTTTTGAAACAACTTGCTACCAGCACGATGCGCAGCAATGTTTCTGTTTTCCGCTACATAGCGACCACCTTTGAAACCAATACCAGAGCCAATAATTTTGAAGGATCTGCAGCTTGCGTTTCCGTTAGAGCACTTGACCATTTTTATAATAAAAGAAGAAAAATATTTACAATTTTTCAATTTCTCCACAACATCTCCAATGGATAATAGGAAAGCTCGCATCTTGATAAGTTTTCCAATCAGGTAGAGGGTATGAGTTATTTTCAGGCGGAAGGGCTAAAGTGTTGTTCATTGGGTTTGGGATACATGGACGATGATTGTCCTTTACAACTAAACGATTATTGATATTCGTTTCAAATGGTTGGATAGCTTTGTCTTGGGGGTTTTCACAAAGCCATTCCCAACGATTCCATCCAGTTCCTCTTAATGTACATGGTGGGTTACTCAAGCGAGTCTCTTCCGAAGAGATTTCATCATTTTCTTTCATGTGTACAAGATTGCAAAATGGCTTATTGCTTGGTTTAAATTTCTTAGAAGGACATTTCGTTTGTTTTACATTAAGACCCATCAATTCCGAATCAACATCAATAACATCCTTATCACATAAGCTAGCGCCATATTTATTCAAAGGCACAGAAGGATTTGGATAAAAGAATTGATCTTCTTGGAGAGGAGTGTTTAAATTATAATCACCAACTTTCATACTTTGATTCATATCATAAACATAACTACAAGTGTCATAAGGTAATCTTGTAAAACTCATACTTAGTATATTTTATACTTAGTATATATTTTTTTATTTTCTTTTAGGTTGAATGCGAGGGATGCTTGAGTAATCCATCATTTGACAAGAAGGAAGATGAAGAGGGGTGGTATCAATCTTGGGGTGTTGTACAGGCTTGATGTATTCTTTACCTTGTACAAAGTTGTCTGAAGAAGGAGAAAATTTGTATTGAGAGCAGTTTGTAGCAGGACGAGTTTGTCCTCTAAGATCATTCTCTAAGTCTACAAGATTACCTTTTACATGGGAAACATTAGTTCCGCCAAGTAAACCAAATTCATGACGGCATTTCTTATCATGTTCATATTTAATAGGATCAAGAATGAAATCAATATTGCTTACATTTTGTTCCAATCGCTGTTTGTATTCACATGTGTCATAAGCTAATCTATTAAAACTCATTTGTATTATTTTAAAGTATAGATATAAAAAATATTTTAGCATTCTCTCTTTTTCCATACTTTCTCGTCAAATACATAACCATTTGCTTCAAGAAAATCTTTTTGATTTATGTGGTCACGCGTATGCTCCCCCCCACGCACCCATTTGGTTGGTACAATGTGTTCTGTATTTTGTACTTCCTTCTTTAAACAAGGAATCATGGGAGTCATCACATCAAAGGTTTTTTCAGAGTTATTCTCACAGCTTTTGTGTTTACCCGTGGTTTGACCTTGAGTCAAACGACTCTCCAATAAACTCTCAAATCCACCATGCGCTAAGTCAGGGACTGCTTGAAACAAACGAGATGATAATTGATTCTTGCATTTACCATGAGTGATTGTTTTGGGATCAGCTCTCATGGAGGAATCATTGTCAATATGACAAGCATTCGCAAAACCATAACCTTCTCTGTACGACTTCTTATTTTCAACCATGAAATCACGAAGCTTCTGTTCGTTCTCGGTACATTCAGGTACATTAGTTTTATAGGGATTAAAAAGGTGATAATCGTTAATTTTCTGACTTTGTTTAATTTGTCCATCTACCCAACATTTATCATTACCAAGACGACTATCTTTGTCAAAATACATATTATTTGTTCTTATTTTTTAATAATATAATATAAAAATAATTCATAGTTCTAAAATTTTACTCACATATGAGACTCTTTCAAGGTTTTGTCCTCATTGAAATATAACCACTTCGCAAAGCCTTCTTGGTCATTTGGAATGGTAGTGTTTGGTGTTGTGTAAAATTGTCGATAGGAATAATTGTTATCAAATACCTCATCTACACCGCGATACAAATTCTTGTAAAAGTGTTTTTCCATTTTGTCTTTCACTTTGTCTTCATCTACATCACATGCCTCTCCTCGTTCAGGATTGGAATGATAATCGGATACTAACACATTCATAAAAGGATTGTTCTCATCTGGAGAAGTACACTCTTCTTTCATATTATCCTCGAAATCTTCATGATTCTCATCTTGAAAGATATCCTTCTTAAAATGATGCAAGATGAAAGTCAATACACCTCCGAAAAAGATTGAATAGAATACCTTTGAACTCTTATTGAGTAAATAGGTTATAATGCTAAAATACACAGTAAATCTCATAAAACTATTTAGCTTTTCATTATAGGTCATTGAGTCCTTTGGATAAAAATCATACAGTTTTGAAATGTCCAATAGTTCATATGGATCGAGAAACCACACTTGTGATGCCATTTCTTTCATTTTAATTAACCTTATACAATATTTTTTTTATCCTTATTTGAGCTTCTTTCTGTTTTTAGATCTCGGTTTCAAATTAGGACCAGCAGCACCCATACCAGCCATATTCATGCCAGCAGCACTCTTCATCATCTCTTCCATAAATGTATTATTTCCACCACCATTCAACTTCCCCATCATAGACATCGCCTCTGATAATAAATCTTCATGTTTTAATTCACCACTACTTATCTTTGCCGCTACCTTATTCCCTACCTTAGATATAATATCCCCCAAAGCACTATTCTCACCTGAAAGCAATGATTCCATATTCAACAGCTCAGATGGATCCTTTATATTTAGTTTATCAATCTCAATGTCTTGTGTAATCTCTTGGGCTAGTTTACCGATCTTGCTATTTTGAAGAAAGCTCATCGGATCATCAGAGCCTTCATCTTCATTAAATTCATCATTCATCAGTGAATCTTTGATATGTTTACGAGACTCAAATATGTTTTTGAATAAAGTAGTCAAATCCTCATCGAAAATGTTGTCCAATTCATCCTCTAGAGACAAGTCAGAATCCTTTTTGATCATTTTCAAACACTTATTGAATAACTCATTGAGTTGAGATAAATTCTCCGCATCATCATCTTCAATCACAAGTGCTTTCTTATATATGTATGATAACATATACAAAATGTACAAATAACATTTAATCACTTCCTTTTCAGTATCACTTATTTTATCAAGAATTTCATGGACTGTAATGTTCTTGAGAATTTCAAATGAAAGCATCTTATTCGATTCAACATTCTCTAAAATATCGCATTCTTCATAAGGCTTGATAAATACTTCAGGTTCTTCAATGTTATCCATGAACAAAGTAATATGGGCATTGGTTGATTTATCAAATACAGCATAATTCTCTTTGATTTTTTTCTTAAGATCAACATCCTTGTTCTTAATCTCTTTGAGGAAGTTTAAAAGAATCTTGTTGAAGACATATTGTATCTTTATCAATAAAGTCATTGGTTTATGTAAAACATCTTTCATACATGCTTTAAATACATATTCCATAAAAAACAAATGTTTTACATAAAATCATTTTTTGTTTTGCCCCGAATATCGTTTAACTTAACCAGAAATCTTATTCTCAACCTTATATAATAGTTCCAAATAACTCCATATGACATCCTTATTCTTTTGTTCTAGATTTTTCCAACATTCTTTGAGTTTCAAAAGTAGTTCAACAGAAAAGTTCTGATCATCACTACTCGAGAGTTCTTCTTTGAAATCATGCTTCAAGAAGAAACTTTCTTCTTTATTCATAATCTTTTCTTTATATTTCATAGCATAAATCTGGAACATTTCAACAGGCTTCTTTTCATCTACCATTTGTAGGAGTGTAAAACTTTGTTTACAAAGCTTGAAGTCCTTATCATCTGGAAATGTTTCGATCAGATCTTTGATGAACTCAGAGAACTTCTCATTAAATACATTGACCCATTTTTTGTTATCTGTCATTTTTTCCTTTGATTTGTACTTTATATATGTACAGTTAAAAGAGTTCCTTAAATGTTTTTCAAGGTATATCTCGTTCTCGTTTAGACATAAGTTGTTCAAGAGACATCTTCTTATCATCATCCGAAGATTCAGGTGGTGTATTAATTTTTTGGTCTTCAAAGTCACCTTTATCATTGATATAAAGATAGTTATGATCATTACCTTTTTCAGTATCTATGAAACTGAAGTTGTCTGAAATAGAGCTATCTGGTGTGAAAGCATCAATAGTTTGCTTTTTTTCATTAATAGATTGAATGTACATGAATAAACCTTCATCATGAAGAATTTTGTTATTGTGAAAGAGCAACGGAACTCGATCCACAAAGGGTGGAAGTCGTTCTTTCTCTTGTTCAATGATATGGACTTTAAACATTTCTAATATAGATTTTGCTTTAATAACATCAAGAAGCTCCTTAGAATGTGCGCATTTCACACTACAATATAGAACTGGTTTAAGCATATTTTATTTTCCTACGAACTAGTTTTTTAAGCCGTTTCCCTTAAAAATTGATTTAAGTTTTTCTCAATAATTGTAAAGAGAATAGACATACATACAAAATGGAACAGATGACTCACTTTTACGATCTTAGCCATAACAATGAAAAAAGCATTACTTTTAAAATCAAAGACATTGATGTGAGTGTTGTAAACTCGATACGACGATTGATCTTTACAGATATTCCAAATGTCGGTTTTTACTTCAAGATAAAGGATCACTTCGTTGAAAATGACATGAACTTCATTGAAAACAATAGTCCTCTACACAATGAATTCCTTGCTCATCGGTTGAGTTTGATTCCTCTTCATTTTACAGAAGAAGAAATCGCAAATTGGGATAGAGAGGATTATAAATTTGTTCTAAAGAAAGAATTGACAAGTAATCAAGAAATCCAAGATGTAACCACTGAAGATTTCTCCATTTTCGATAAGGATGGAAAAGAACTTCCAAAATCATTTGTCAAGCGTATATTACCACCCAATGAAATCACTAAAGACTACATCCTCATCACCAAGTTACGACCAGAGAATAACGAAAAGAAATCTGTACATATTGAAGCTTATGCTACTAAAGGGGTTGCTATAGATTGTGCTTGTTGGGGGGTAGTCAGTACTTGTGTATATTTTAATACCATTGATGAGGAAGCAGCTGATACCGCACTCAAGAAATTGCTAAAGAATGTTCCAGCTGAAAAGAAGAAGTCTGTAACTGCTGAGTTTAACACCCTTCAAAAGTATCGTTATTTTATGAAGAATGAGTACAATGAACCCTCTTCGTTTACAATGACTGTTGAATCAGAATGTGCTATGTCACCCAAGTTTATCTTTCATAAAGCAGGTCAAATATGTATTGAAAAGTTGAACACTGTTATCGAACAATTCCGTAATCCAAAAGAAAAGACTATAATCATTGATAACATCGGTGAAATTGCAAATTATTATGCGGTGACTATCAAGGGGTATACACACACTGTCGGTAACTTACTCCAGTCGCTCATTCTAAACAAGTACATTCGTGATAAGAAGGTATTAGAGTACATTGGTTATTCTGTACCTCATCCTCTTGAAAATACATTCCTTATCAAGATTAAATTCATCGATGATACTTCAATGAATGAGCTCCGAGAGTTTATGATCAATGCGATCAGTGAAATAGTTCAAGACTTGGAAAGCTATATGAAAGAGTTTGAAGAGTTCTCATCATGAAAAAAATTAATATTGTATTACATTAAATGTTGAATTTACACAGTTTTAAGATCAACAAGTTTGAAAATCATCATATTAAAGATTTATATGTTTCAGAAGTGCATGGAGATGGTAGTTGTATGATACACTCTGCATTGTACTTATACAATGAAAAATATCGATTGAGTAAACCAGACGATCAGCAGAGCATTGGTAGACAATTTCGAGTCAACATCGCAAACATTTTAATCGATGCGATGAAAACTAAACCAAAGAACAAAAGCGTAAAAACCTATCTTTCTTATTTCAAAAACATCGCTCCTACATTACCAAATGAAGATGTCATGGGTTACCTTGAAAATGTGTTGAAAAACCCAGATGAATGGTTAGATGAACACATGATTTCATTCCTTGAAATATTCCTGAAGGTGAATATTGTTATCTTTATGGATGAAAAATACTTCATTCGTGGAAATGTGTATGATAAAAACAAAAGTATCATGATATTTCATTTTATTGAAGACACACATTATGAGCCTATTTTTTACAAAAAGAACAAAGAGGTTGTTTACATTATCAATCCAGAAGATCATGAGAACCTTCATGACCAAATAATGCGGAGTTATCTGAAAACTTTCCGCAAATCACCAACCACATCTCCGCCGAAACAAAAAACCCCGTCCCCATCCCCACCGAAACAAAAAACCCCAACCCCATCTGAACAGAAACAAGAGGAAGAAGAAGATACCATACCTCATGTGGAGAAATCACAAAAAACAACTGGAAGTGACTTTGATCCAAATGCATCTACATCCATTGATTATTATGAAAAATTCATCATGGAAGATGAAATCATTTTTGAGGAGATCAATGACTTGAATGAGATCGTGTTTACGCGTATTGACAAATCGATTCCAATTCAATATTCTAAAGAGCAGTCTATCAATCAAGTCAATGCCTTATACTCATTCATGAAGAAAGGTTTGAAAACTTCCACGAGTCAGAACTTTGTAGATTTACTCAATCATTCGACTATCCCTTACAAATACAAACAAATGATTCCTATGATTGCTGCAAGCAAACAATTTATGATTGATAATGGGGAGACAACAGAAAGTGAAAAGAGCACTTCTGATCATTTGTCCGAACTCAGTTTGTTTGCGAAACAACCTTATAAATTAATTCAACAAAAACTAGAAAATCATTACCGATATTTACTTAGCAATGATATGAAATCTCCGGAATCTAATCAAGTACAAACCGCTATTCGTGTATGTCCAGAACTACTCGAAAAATTAATGAACAATGATTCAAGCTTCGAACGAAGTGAGATATGTAAGCGTTTCATTTTCGAAACAGATTCAAAAAGTAAAGCTCAACAAGAACAAACAGAAAGAACAAATATCACCATAAAAAAAGCAATCGATTCACAGAACTATTTAGATTTGTACCGTATAAATGCGTCTGAATACCCAATACATGGTTATTATATAAGTAAGCATGATTCCAATAGATATACTAAATTCAACAAAAATCCATTCGAAGTCTTCAATGTATCTACTTATTATCATGAGTTAACTTCATTGAAACAAGGTGACCAAGTCCTCATTTCGTTGTTGACTAAAAAAGAAATAACAGGAGAAGTTCATAAGAACAAAAATGGTACCTTAGAATTGAAATTAGATGAATCAATCATGATCAATGATAAACCATATGAGAAGATTTATTATTACACTCAAAGAGATCGACTTCATGAGAATTGGTTTTCATTAAATCCCCAAAATAGTTTACAGCCTTTCAAGAAAGTAGGCTTGTTCAACAAAGATCGATTATTCATCTTTCAACCTGAAGACATTGAAGTGTTTCATCATCTCATTCTTCCAACATTAGATGAATTCGTAATCATAAATACACCAAGATGGAACAGTTTGAATGAATGTTACAATGAAATCCATAAGTTCTTCGAAATAGACTATGAAGATATCAAAAATGAATGGGTAGACCCTAAACTGAATAAGCGAGAGAATGAAATCATTCCATACACAAACCCAACACCAAAAAACACACAATGGAAAAAGGGACTATTCAAAATGAATAAATTGTCTGTATATTATCCTACATTGACTTCTAAAATCAATGATATAGATCATTTTATGTTTATGATGAATAAATCATTCGATCATGGTTTGATGATTATGAATGACTATGTTATTGAACAAATGAATACGGAGGATGATGAAAATGATTCCATCACAATATATGAAAATGAATTATCGAAAACAACTTTAACCCCCAATCTAAAAGAGAAGCCATTTTATGATCATGTGAATGATCTATTAGATGTGAGAAAAAAGATACAAGATAACTACAAATACAAAGAACTAAAATCGGTAATTTCTTATTTGAAAGAGAAGGAAAGATGTATAAGAAAAAAAGAAACAGTACAATCAGATTACATTTCGAAGAGAAAATATGACAAGCATTACTACTTGACAGATGTAAAACCTCAAAATATTATGAACAGTTCATTCTTGTCTAAGATCAATAAATCCTATGAAAACCCAGAAAATTATCAAGGATCAAGAAATATGGTTGATTTCGATGAGGTGTACAACAATGTGGAGAGAACAAGAGATCTCAATTATGAGAAAATAGGTACCTTAGATACACCAGCAGATGAAACAGTCACTATCTCCTCAGATAAATCAATCGAACAAATGATCCATCAAATCTCTTTGGAGTTTGGAGGATTCAAGTTTGATAAAGAACAGATCACATACATAACGAACAACTTGGTGTACTTTGTAGCTAAATTGTTTGAAGAAAGAACTAGTATGTTTCGTAAAAAGAATCCAAATGTGAAAGATTTGAATAAGATGTTTAAATCTCAAAAAGAAAAAACGAAGTATGTAGAGTACATTAACATCACAGTAATATCATCTTTCTTATTAATATTTGTAAGCATATACAACAAGTCTATTGAAGTATACAATATTAATAAGAAGTGTTCTGAATTCTTTAAGATTCAAGGTTTCCCATTGAAAGCACCTGTAACTAAAGATGGTTCAAAAACAACCTTAAAGTATCTGTCTTGTATATTATCCAAGGTGTTTGGAAACAACCCTAATTTATCAAACCAAGAGCGAAATGAAAAGAAACTAGTTCAAGTGACTAAGTTAATACTTCAAACTAAAATGGAATTATCAATCAAATTGAATGATGTCAAACAGAAATCGAATAAAGAAAATAAATTCAAATCAACTGCATTCTTCCAAGTGGATTCTATTTCTTCCAAACCATCATTGTTAAAATTACATGACAACTTGAAAACTGAACCAACTTCTTTTGAAGTCAATAAAAAAATCTACAAACACACTAACAATCTGTTGATTCAATTAACCAAATCAAAAGAACCCCCCAAACCACTCCCACAAGATAAAACGATCCATTTCACTAATATACAAACATTAGTACCTGAGTCATTTGTGTATGAATTTAGTTTAGATGTGGATGTGAATAAAGAAAGTTCCGAGTTAACTTCAATATTAAAAGACTTATCATTTCAATTAGAAACTGATTATCAAGCCTTACAAGATCGCTACATTTCATTTAAAGATCAAGATATATCAATGATGTTGATATTGAATGAAGCATTATATAAATATGGTCGTAATCATATGTTGATAATGATTTCAAGAATTCTCAATCATTTCAACAATGAGCATCAATTGAGTATCCTTGAATCCACTTCTAAGAAAACGAGTGACTCGGAATTTGCCATACAAAACAGCACAAGATCCATGAAAGATAGTGTAGAGTTTGTGATGCTTGAACGCATATCGGAACATCATGGTTTGGTGGATTCGATCAGACAAATTCCATTACCATCATTCGAATATCACCATACTTCAAAGAACAGAACAGAACTCATGAAATCATCCTTAATGTACATGTCAACCATACTAAACTATGTTCATCAAATATCGAATATAGACCCTAACCATGTAGATATGAAATCCATTTCTAAAGCAATGTTAGATAAACTCGTACATACCACTTCAATATCTACCTTGGATTCGAAATCAGCAGATTATCGTTCTGATGTGGAAGTTCTTCGTGAAAATGACAAACAAGAGAAGTACAATAAGAAGGATCAAATGGGAGATGATGAACGCTTATTGTTTCTCATGTTAGAAAAAGTAGGATATGTGCCAGAGATGGAAGAGTTTTCAAAGATATATGAAGATATCGCACCCGAAGACATCATGCCAGATACTCATCCATTTGAGATCCCTGATGTAAACAATAACCCAGAATACACTTCTTATGCGGGTGAAAATGATGACGAAGTCGAGGATTGAATGTGCTTATCAATAATAGTTTAGATGTTCCATGAATGTCATATATTATATAAATGTATATAATATTATGTTAATAAATATATTCTCGTTGTCTATTTGACACAACCATTGTACTCATCAAGGCGTCATGTTCTACATGTATCTTATAGCAATACCACAACATGAAAGGCAACATAATAACAGTGATCAAAATAATAAGTATATCAAAGCGCTCACGACGCTGTATAAGTTCCATGTGAAGCTCATAGGTAGATTTCATATGACTGTCATTCGGAAACAACTTGTGTTTGGGAAGAATCGCTCTACACAAAGGACAACAACTGGCTCTATATTTATTATATTTAATGAGCGTATGTATACACTGCTTATGGAAAATGTGTTGACATACGGTCGTTTCTAAGAGGTCACTATTTTCGATCACCCCAAAACAAATAATACACTCCATTATCATGTACAAATATGTAACATATAAAATGTATTTAAGCGAGTTCAATACATAATCATCTCCACATACACTATTTAATACTTGTTGATATACAAACCGCATTTTGATTTGGATGCTTCTCCTTCTTCATCATCTGATTTCATAGAAAATAAGTGTTTGATTCGTTGTTCTTGATCATTCTTGAACATATAATCAGGAGATACAAGCAACTCATTCTTTTTAAAATCATCACAACAGTTTTCTGATTCAGGATCACAATTGTAACATAACGGCTGGTTATCTTTGTCTATGAATGGTTGTTTAAAGGTTTGTTTGTGAATACCACGAGGCATTTGACAAAACCCATTCATTTCACAACCTCCGAAATGATTTAGATAGTTCGAATTGCTTTGGAAGTATGGGCATTCATAGTTATATTTACATCCGAATTCCCAAATATTGTCTTTATCTTGGAGACATTCGATTTCATCTTGAATTTCAACGAGTTCATCCATGTTCGAGTTGAAACATTTACCCTCAATCCTTTTGAAATTAGATGCTTCTCTGATATCATCTAATCGAATCACGATTCGTGATATACCCCCACCTTCAACGGTTGTCGTAACAAATCCATAGTTGAAGTTTTTACCATCTCGAAGTTTCGATTCGATAAAGTTGGATAGATTGATATCATAAATGCTATCTGGGTTTATGTACAAACGATCCCCTTCGAAAATATGAACAGACATGGATTCTCCATTGTGGGTATAAGTAGCAGCAGGAGGTCCTTCATTATTGAAAGAAATGATCACATCGATTATAACATCATCTGATTTTTGGTATTCAATGGTATGTAAACTTTCATTCAAATCGAAAGGAATAGAGTTTGTCAAAATGGTTTTATCATCGTCATCTTTATATGCGCCATAGTAAATATCATCAATGTATGATTCCGTGGGAAACTTTTCAGGATCTACATTGATTTTATATCTTGAAATATTGAAGTTATTATAGGAGAAAGCGTTTCGAATTGGGATGTAATCATCAAACTTGTCAGAGTGGATTTTAAGTGTATTGAAGTCATCGGGTGATAATTTCATATCATAAGTGCTAGCAAATGGATAGATGATATCAATAAACAAATTCTTATAACTCTCGCTACAACGAGTCGATTTGTAAACATGTCTTCCGAATATGTTTTTTGGTGAATTGTCTAGATTTTTAATCTTAGTATCTGCTTTGCAACTATCGGGTGTGTTTTTCAAATCATCTATCTTCACTTTTGTTATGGAATGATCTTGTTTAAAATGTTTCAACATTTCATCTGGAACATCACAATGATAGACATCAATATAATGTTGAGAAGCGTCAAAATCAATAAGATTGTTTGTGAAAAGACGATTATAGTCTGTTTCAATATCATTGGACTGACAAAGGACATTATCAACTTCAATGTATTTGTCTTTTATTACACTCATGAATATGTAATCATGAATCTTGTGTTTAATGAAAGGGTTGATTTTCAAGTCCCCCACAAAATCAAGAAGTTTTACTCTTTTGATAAAAAAATCATTAAAATACCCATAAAGCTTTTCATCATAATGTGTATCAAGTGAGAACACAAAATAATCATACTCGCTTTCCATGAAGTCAATAAACATATTGTTTGTATTATCATATGAATTACAATAATCACTTACATATTCTTTAGGCTCTCTATTTATATTTTCAAAACGCATGCTTTTATGATAAGCTTTCTTGAATAATCGATCAAACAACACTTTATCTCTCTCATATGCATAACCGATCTTTGTATTATCTTCTATAGAGTGTATGTTTGGTACATCTTGTAATTTAGAAATCACCATGTAATGTCTTTTATCAGTTGATATCCCGATAAACTTTACATCTTTCATATTCAAAAACTCAACAATGTTTGTAGACTTGACATCATCTGGTTTAATGAATGAGTTTACACACTGATCATTGAATGGGTGATCTGTATGTAAGACATAATCATTATCATTTACTTCGTAAACAACTTCTTCCTCAACGAAAGTTTCAGTCACTTTAGTTGGAGTTTGTAATACCCCAAAAGCATACAATACGATAATGCTTAAAATAAGTAAAACACTAAGCAGTAAATAAATGCTTACCATTTGTTTTATTGACAGAAATTAAATCTTATGTTAAATAATAAAACTTAAAATGATTGGCATAAATGGTAGGATTATCTACAGCATCTTATTATTTGTGTTGTTGATGTTACTCATGTATTGTACAAAACCATCCATGATGTTTAAAAGGGATGATACGATCAAACCATTTGGTATCAATAAAAATCAAACGATCATGTCTCTTGGAGTGTTCACAATTGTTTGTGCGATTGTATCCTTTTATTTATTCGCGATGATTGATTTGATCTTTTCATAAAAATGTATGTTATAAACAAAGATGCAATGGTAGCAACGGTGGGTTCTTATCCTCATTTGTATGAAGAATACCTTCGAATTTATGATTTGTATCTAAACAATCAACATTTATTTGACAATCCACCTTTCACAAATGATAAGGAAAAACTCCAAGTTCAATTTCGTGAAACCAAGTTTGAATTAAAAAAACCAGTATATTCATTTCGATTGAATGAATTAGAAAAACTAGAGAACACCAAACATGAATTGATGAGAGAATATGATTTTGAGAAAAAGAAAATTATATATGGTGCCAAGAATGATCTTGCTGAAATTAAGCGTTTAACTCAACATATTCACGACAATCATAAAGCAATGATTGAATTGGAAACTATCTCTCAAAGAAAGAAAGATAAGCTTGAATCTGAATGGAATCACTTCAATGACTCTCATACAAAATCATTGAATACAAAGAAAGAACTGTTTGATTCTGTACATAACACTACTGATGATGTAATTCAAAAAACAAAGATTAATCAATACTTGAATATGACTTTAGAGGATAATGCTTCCCAAAGGGAGGGTATTTTGAGAAAGATGATCGCTATTGATGATTACACGCTTTCAAAACCTATGATTATGAGCGCTGATATAAATCAAAGTCCTGATGTAAAACCAAAAGAAAAATCAACACCAAAATCAAAATTAGAAAAAAAGATTAAAGAAAAACTCAAAAAATCAACACCCAAAACTGAAGCGGAGGTCAAGAAAGAGTGGAAAGAAAATGTAATGAAAGGAATCTTTGGTTCCTTGTCCGATTGTAAATCAACCAAACATTCAAAACCATACTATTTGAACAAGGCACAAATTTATGCTCTCATTGAAAAAGATGCTGAACTCAAAAAGAAGGTTGGTAAGATGTACAAAAAATTGTCAAGAGATGAATTATGTGATAAATTGATGCTATGAAAAAATATATATTAGTAAATTAAACTTGATTCTCCATGTTTGGAAAACTTAATTTATTTGCATTGATCCTTTCTTTTTGTATCGGCATTCTGTATGTCTACATTAGCTCTCCTGCTCCTAATGTCGTGATGAAGTTTCCTTCTCCATATAATGCTGGCAAGGTAGTATATACAAACAAACTCAATGAATGTTACAAATACAAATATGATAAAGTGGATTGTAACAAAGAAGGTAAGGTAGAGTCTCAGCCTGTTTTAGAGAATTTTAATTCTTAAGTTATATAAAGAATGCTCTCAAAAATCGTAGATACATCTGCTGGATCTATTATTGTGTCTGTCATTATTGGTCTTGGACTTGCCTCCTTTTTCAGAAAAGTATGCAAAGATGGTAGATGTGTTGTGATTAAGGGTCCTGATGTCCAAGAAATCAGAGACAAAGTGTACAAAATTGACAATGAATGTTATAAATATACTCCAGTAATGACTGAATGTAAACGATAAAAGATATTTCCGTTTCAATCTTATATGTTAATTTCTTTTTTGAGTGTAAATGGTAAAATCAACACCAATTGCTCAGATCATACCACCACAACAGCAACAACAAGCCATTACTCAACCACCACCTCAACAAAAATATCAAGAAGAGATGAATGAGGATATTAATATTGAAGATTTAGTTCAAGAAAAAGAGAGACTATCCACAATCCAACAGCAACAACAATCTGATTTACAAAATCAAATAGATACATTAAAGAGAGAGATCGAAATGAACAAGTCCAATATCCCCACTCCTTCCTTGACACCACAACAACCACAAACAATGACACCAACACAGCCACAAACTACGACACCAACACAGTCACAAAGTATGACTGATTCATTCATTAATAAGAATGCTCTTTTATCTGTTGTAGGTGATTTGGATTATTTTCTGTTTGTGGTCGTTGTATTCATTTTAGTGGTGGTATACTCTGAATCAGTAAGGAGTTTCATTTTTCAAAAACTTGAAGTCAAGAACCTAGCCTATTTAACATCTTACACACAAGCACTTATATCTGCAATATTGGTGGTTTTGATCAAAAAATTGAATTAAGAACAAAATTTATTATTTAAGTTAGAAACTATAACTATAGTGAACACATATCCAAAATGCAACCAACAAGCGGTCCATGTTATGATGGTGTGGATATGGAGCGGTGTAAGATCATGAGTTTAGAACAGAAGAAATACATGGATAAATGTTTGAACTTAGCCCATAAATCAACACTTACACAAAAACATGGTTGTGTGATTGTGCGGCGAAAGAAAATCATAAGTTGTGGATATAATTTCAAGATTCAGAATCATTTTGATCCTCATACTAAAGAATCAAGATGCGCCTTTCAAAATCATCGGTGTTCAAATGATATTTTCAGTGTACATGCTGAAATATCAACTTTGAAAAAAGTAAAAAATCAAGACTTGAGAGAGTGTGATCTTTATGTTGTTCGATTGGGTCCAACTAGTAATAATGTAACAAATACACGAAGTTCTCGTGAACCTATGAAGTATTCTTTACCATGTAAGGTGTGTAATTCATATATACAGTTTTGTGGAATCAAGAAAGTGTATTATTCAGTTAATCCTCAAAAGTGAATTCAGGATCAATGTCTTCCTCTACAACATCATCATCTGGTTCATTTTTTCTATTGAAATGGAAAATGGGTTTGATGCCCATAGATTTTATTTCTTGGCTAAGCAGCTTAAATGTGTAAGGAATTTCAACATTTGTAAATGATTTGTAACGATCATCAATCATAGACATAGGAGCATCTTTGTGTGGGTTGGCAAAATCTCCACCGTCTTTGTCCATTACGAATTTGTCCTTGTCTGATCGTTCCATCATAGATTCCTTAATGAAACTCGCAATGCCATGTCCTAATAATGCATTGGTTTCCATCTCACCAATGCGCAAACCACCTTGATTTGCACGACCATGTGTAGGTTGTTTCGTGGTTCCAGTGATAGGAGCCTTAGCAGGATCTACGCCTTCTCTATAGTTCATTTTATCATTTACCATGTGTTTTAGTCTGAAATAGTATGTTGGTCCAAAGAATATCTGGGTTTGTATTTGTTCACCCGTGAAGCCATTATACATGATTTCATCTGAATGTTTATGAACTCCTTGTTTTTCCAATAACTTGGTATAGCTTTCTAAATCCAAATGTTCGAATACTGTACCATCAATACGGTTTGCGCTTTCACAAGAGTATCGTGTCAATACAGCTTCGATCAAATGACCAATTGTCATACGACTTGGAAATGCGTGTGGATTTACAATTAAATCAGGAACCACACCATCTTTGGTAAATGGCATATCTTCTTGTGGGAGAATCATACCAATCACACCTTTTTGACCATGTCTTGATGCGAATTTGTCACCTAGCACTGGTTCTCTTGTTTTACGGAATCTAATTTTGAGTTTTGTCTTATCATTTTTAGAATAGACATACACTTTATCAATCATACCACCATTGGTGAAAGTGGCAACTTCTGATTTATCAGAATATGTTTTGATCGTATTATCTTGTTCATCTGTTCGAACTCTTTCCGCAGTCTCATCAAACTTATTCGAGACCACAGTTGTTTTTACCTTACCTACAAACACATCATCTTCTTCAATGTATTTATTTTCTAAAGGAAATCCATGTTCATCAATCTTATCCCATTTCGCATACTTGATATTCATCTCCGCACCTGCTTTGACCATATTCAAAGGATTGCCAAATTGTAAGAATTCTCCTGTTTTGGGATTTTCATCTTCTGAAGCTACATATGCTTTATAAATCGAACTGTTGAATAGTCCTCTTTCAATCGAGTTTTTGTTGATAATCAAACTATCCTCTTGATTGTATCCTGTGTATGTTGCGATTGCCACAATTACATTCTCACCATTGGTCAATGCATCTGTACTTGTATATTTCGAATATTTGGTGTTGAGTAAACCTTGTTGTGGATAATGTAAGAGGTATCCAGCAGTGTCAATTCGTTTGTTAAAATTAGAAGCATATACACCAACCGCTTGTTTTCCTTGTTGACCAGAGAAAATATTACGAGGTGCTTGATTATGATGTGCTAATGGAATCAAACATGAATACAAACTTAAGATCAAAGAAGGATGGATTTCAATATAATCATATTTGTTCATAGGATTAAGATCAATATCTTCATACTTCATAGCGATTAATGCTCGACTTGTTTCAGTGGAATCAATAAATTCGAGACATGAAGCATTTTGTTCTTTTACCTTACCTTTGTCATATCCTAGATTTCCAATTCGTGAAGGTACCATAGCGGACCATTTATCATTGATCGATTTGTCTGACAAAATGGATTTGAAGCGTTTAAGTGATTCAGGAGTGTTGATAATAATAGGTCTTACACATCTACCAGCATCATTAAATAGTTCAATTTCATTTTCGATAATATCCCATGAGATTGAAGTGGTATAGTTGATAATGTTATTTATTTTGTATCTCCTTAGCTCTTTTAACAAGTCCATTGGAGAATCATGAGTTCCTACAAAGTTATTATTTAGCAATACTTTAGTATGATTTTGAATATCCAAAGCGTACAACTCATCAATCGGTTTCATCCCCAGATCATGTAAGCATTGAATCAATTCATCTTCATCTGATTCTTGGGTAATAAAACAACTAGTAGCCATATGTTTCAATAAACCAATATTTTCACCATCTGGTGACTCAATAGGACACATAAATCCCCATTGAGAAGCATCTGCGCGATGTGGCGTTACTAATTTGAGACTTCTATCCATAGGTGTGTTGACTCTTCTGGTGTGTGAGATATATCCTGTATAGGAAAGACGATTCAGATCTTGTACAATACCTTCACTCTCTTTGAGACCCCATTTACCTTTGAAAGAGCGTCTTGAAATTTCTGTAATGAAATTACGATCAAATATTGATTTTACATTTCCTTCAATGATTACCTTGAACTCATTCATATCTCCCCAACTACCATAAATGAATTCCTTATCAATCTTGTTCTTGATATTATTCCTTAACTGATTGTAACCATCACGAAACATATTCGTCATTAAAATACCACTTACATCCACTCGTTTGACCAAGTAACTATCTCTATTGGTATCAGTCAACTCACCTAATGCGTGTCTTATTAATTTGAAAACAAGTGTTCCTGTATACATGGCCTTGTTCTTGAACAAAGGACCCACATTGGGGAATAGATCATTCTTTAAAATATGAAGCACTTGTTTCGGATCTTTGTATTTGGTATATCTAGCAATGTAGTCTAGGGCATCTGCTTGAGTAAAACTATGTGAACTATCATGAATTGATTTACGAATGAATGTCAAATAATGTTGGCTTACATTTTCAATATTGTTTGCGAAAATAATTTCAGTGATCTCTTTATCAGAGACATATCCAAGTGCTCTAAAAAGTGTGTACAAAGGGATTTGTGAAAAGATGTTGGGAATTTCTATTGTAATTGCATTCTTTCGTTCCGCGGAAGCGAGGGTCAATAAGGTGATGGTTTTGGGGAACAGCGAGTTTTTCTTTGAAGTACATCGAATGAGACCCATTTTAATGTACTTGTCAATACTCGAGTCTGTTGCGGATGAGAGAAACAACTTGTTGGTCGCTACTCTTTCTTGAGATACAATAGTTTTCTCTTTACCATCGACTACGAAGTAGCCTCCTTGGTCATAAGGGCATTCGCCAGATTGAATGAGTTCATTTCGATCCATTCCTTGGAGATTACAAAGATCGGATTGTATCATGATTGGAATATTTCCAATAGGAATTTGTTTCAGATTTGATGTAATGGTTGAATTTGTATCATTTTTTGTAGATCGATATTCAATAAATACATCTACATATATCTCACTAGAATAGGTGAGGTCTTCTAATCTTGCATGAATGGGAAACAATGTATTTCCATCCTCATTATGCGGTTTCGAAACATAAATACCACCTCCTTCAAGACCTCCAATATACACATTGATTTCATAACCCTCTTTAATGATCACAAAAGGGTTCAATGTTTGAATAATATATGGAATCTTAGTTTTCATAAAGACATTAAATGAATCTAAATGGTGATTTGAGATATATTTGGAGTTTGTATTTGATGTAAAAAAAGAATCAATTAGTTTCCAAGTGTTCATAATGAGTTATTAATGTATAATGACTTTATTTTTTATTTGGTTTTTTTCCTTCTTTAGATGGGGTTTTTTTTGTTGTAGGTTTTTTAGGATTCTTTTTTCCTCCAGATGCATTCATATAATTTCTAGAACTATATGTGTCTGCTAGTTTGTCGTTTCCTAACATTTGTATATCACTTACAGATTTCATTAAAGTCACATTCATTGAAGATGGATCAAAAAGTCCCCCTTTAAGTTGGTTCTTCTTAGGTGGCATAGTTACTGTTCCTGTTTTTAATAATACAAGAGATTTTTTCAAATATATGAATATAATGATGCTATAAGATACATATGAAAATTTTTATCAAACTCTAAGCATTTTCTAATAATATCTTGTTTTAACATGTGTTTCCATTTATCTTTCAATCTCATCTTCTTCTCATTCATATGGTTGTAAATGATTATAGTGTATCGAATCAAACCTAGAAATTCATTTTTCTTCATTAAAAACAATACGAAATCGATATCTCTTGAAATTAAGATATTATTGTAAATGGTATCAAAATCTTCGTAAGCAGTTTTCAACACAATACCAAAATCTTTTGAGGAAATGTATTTCTTAATGTATACTTCATGTAATTTGATATTATTCATTTATATCCATTGATATGAATTTTATGCAGCAGATTATAACGATGCAGATGCGAATTTCGTTTGCTTCAATTTAAGTTTGGTTGAAAGCAATGCGATTTTCTTATTTAAATAGTCTTCAATAAGAAAAGATATTTCTGGAATATTATGATCAACATAAAACATAGAAGTTGGTAATACATATACTAGATTCTTAATCTCACTAATAATCTCTGCTTTTTTGTCTTCCAAAGATTGAATGGTTGTTTGGTTTTTACGAATGTTTTTATACAAAAGAGCACTATCTTCTTTTGAAGACATCGCATGATAATATATTTTCAAGAACTTATTAAGATGGATCATCACAAGTTTCAAGACTTCTATATCATATCGGGTGATTGGATATAAATCAACAATGACATTAGACAAAAATGTATCGTATTCTAACCATTTAATACTTTGGGATATCAGCAATTTATCTTTTAAAGTTGATAGTTGTATATCATCATTTTGTTCTTTTTTGTTGGACTTTGTGTATAATTGAAAAATACTATATAATTTGTAAAGACAAGCAATCACTGCAATTGAAATGAAAAACTTTGTAGTTGAATTATGTTGTCCAAAGAGATACGAGTACAACAATAATACAAATAACATACACAAAATGTATATTCGCTGTTGTTCCATTATAAACTAATAAACATCAAAAGAATCGAAAAAATAACCAATGTTATCCCCACATAAATAACATTGTCTTTGTACAATACGATATCAATCATTTTATAGATATCATTCTCTTGTATAATATCATTACCAATTGACAACATCTTTCTGAATGTTCTAAAGATAATCACATGAATGGGTGTATGCGTAAAATACTGAAGTGTATCCTTCTCTTCATCTTTTTGTTTATGCATATCATCCAACAAAGTCAAAATCTTATCTTCTTTATTCTTCAACTTCGTATATTCATCTTCTATTTGTAAATTGCCAGATACGCGCTTCTTTGGTTTCTTTTCATTAATAATGTCTTCTATACTTCTTATTTCTTCATATAAATGCGTATTCATTTATTTATATGATGAGTTATAAAAAAAAGAGCCGTAAAGTTTCATATTAACCTTTAAATAATATCAATTAGATCTACATGTCCAAGCATGTGTCTACGACAACAAATCTTCGTCAATCCTAATTTGTTCAACAATTCTGCTTTCTTATTTGTGTCAAAATAGTTATCTTTATCATGACCACTCTTGACCTCCAAATCTTCAATAGTCAATTTTTCAATATCAGTTTTTCTATCCATTTCAATCGATTTGTCTTTAAAATAATTCCATTTATCAGCCAAAACCTTTCCACAAGTAAAACACTTAACAGGAATAATCATGTCTATATTACTAGTTCGTTATATAAAAATATAATAAGAATCGTTAAATCAATTTTTTTATTGAATATATCTACATAAATCAATATAATTTTGAATGATTGCTGATTGACTTGATAATGGAGATAGCTCTGTTTCATAAATGATCATTGCTTTATCAAACTGCTCTTTTGCCTCATCATACCGCTTGGTTCTCAAGTAAAATAATCCCTCCAAGAAGACAAAATCAGGAGAGTTTTTCAAAGCATTTCCTTTCAATAATTTTTCAACAGTATTAATATCTTCAACAGTTGGTACTGGCTTGTCTAATATCTTATAGATTTGCTTGTATGATGTGTTAAATATAAGAATATTGTTAGGAGAAATAGAACTAGATGTAAGACCTACCTTAGAACCATCTGCCATAATATTCGGAAAGGTCCTAGCAACCTTTAATGATTCCCTGGTAATTAAATAGGACAACTGGATATTATTTGGAAACTTCAAGGGGATATAAGTTTGTGCCAGTTTTTTGGCACAAGACTTACTAATGAAATATGAATCACAACATGGAAGAACCTTTACATCATCTACAGGAATGACTTCTAGTTTCTTTGTGTCTTGATCTTGGTTTTGCTGACCAGGAAGTCCAAGAAACACAATATCGTATGCATTATCATTCATTACATATTTCTTGTTCTCAATAAATTCTGTGAGTAGAGTTTCGGCTGTTGAATCGAAAACCACATCATCTTCAATGATCATATTGATATCATCGTCATTAGAAGTCTTAGCAATTTGATTCATAGCATCCATATGCTTTAAACAGTTGCTAACAAAGTTGATTTGAGGTGTCTTAATAATATACTTATTATACAAAGTTAGCTTTTCATTGAGTTCAGTTTCTTCCTCATTAGTTCCTTTGATTTCACTTGAATCGAAGATTCGCTTTACAAAATCTCCATTCAAAGTATCTGGATCAAACTTGCTTATAATTTTCAGATTCAATTCAATATTATTTTGCTTTACAATATTTCCAAACATGTTTTGAATCTTAGCAAATACACCTTCACGATGTACTAACTTACTGTAATGAATAATGTACAAATTAACGCTCGGCATTTTTGGACTAGTTTATCAAAAAATTGATATATATTTTTTAAATAGTAATTTAAAAAAAAACAATACTACATTATAAAGATACAAACATGGATTTCTGTGAGTATTGCAACAACATGTATTATTTTAAACATGATGAAGAAAACAAGATCATCTTTTATTGTAAAAACTGTGGTTCTGTGAAAGACATCGATGATGATGATGAAGCGAAACAAATCGCCACCAATAACTTTGATGGAACAAATGAGAAATATACTAAATATATTAATCCTAACATTATCTATGATCATACCATTCCTCATGTAAATAACATAGTATGTCTCAATAAAGAATGTAGTAAAAAGGATAGTGATTCAAATGATGTCGCTTACATCAAATATGATAACACAAACATTAAATACATCTATTGTTGTAGTTACTGTAAGTATTTTTGGACTTCCAAATTTTAAATATAAATAATATTAATAAGAATTCTGCTAAGTTATGTATCCATTAATCATGTCTATCTATGAGAAAACTTCTTTATTAGGTCTCAGAATGAGTCAACTCGCAAATGGAGCAACCACTACACTTTCTCAAAGAGAATTAGACAGTTGTTCAAATGTAAAAGAAATCGCACGACTTGAGTTAGATAAAAAGAAAATACCTCTTAAAGTAGTACGCAATAATATTTCTTATTCTGTATCTGACATGATCATTCCTTGAATTACACTTATATAATATTAGTATCTAGCCAATCCTCCAACGATGACCACAATTTAAACAGGTAATGAATACAGTCATCGACTCATCAGCACTTCGTACTTGAAGTTCATAATAACTACATTCTCGTTTCTTACACTTAGAACATTTAAACATATCCGTCTTAGCAAGTTGTTTGCTATTACATACATTGTCATCTCTTTTATTTTTATTTTCGATATATACATTCCATTTATCAGGCAATAAATCATGTGGTTGATATTTAGCAATGTTATTTATATCGATAACACCATGTTTGATGTTATTTATCAATAATTCATAATCTACTGAAGTTCCTTGATTTTTATAGATGTAAGATTCTGGAATCAATGCTGTCAAAATATGATTGGCTTTATTGATGTATACATGAGCGAATTTTTTATCAAGCCATGTTTTAACAATACTGTTATTTTCTGCATATTCAATCGTCCAATTAAAGATACTCTTTTCGATAACAGTTACTTCAGTAGATGACAACGATTGTACCTTTTCCGCGAGTCGGGTTCGAAATACCTGACGATAATCCATTTTTCAAACTGGTGGTTGTCTCTTTGTAAACCATTTTTGTTTATTATCTAAATCAAATTTTGTTCCTCGTCTGGTGGTTGATTTTCATTCATTTCAAGAATCTCAATCTCTTTTTCTAGTTTGTAAATAACATCACATAAATCTCTCATACATTTCCATAATTCAGGAGGTGTTTCTAGAGATGAGTACCAATTGGATGTTGTATCTGTTTGAAGGAGTGTACTCGTGTCGTGATAAATCTTTTTCAAGAAGGTACTCTTTTTTTGTAGTACACTTCTTTTAGTTTGAATTTTAGTATTACATATTTTGGGTATTCTTGTTTGTGGAGGTTGTTCCTTGTGTGTAGAGGCAACCACGGTACAGGTCATATATACCACCACCATCCTTTCTCTTAATGACTTTGATACTAATTTATAAGTAATTATACAAATTGAAGAAAAATTGATTTAGATATATAAAGATTCGAAGAATTAGTATTATTGCGATCAATAAGTGATTCATGGATTATATTGAAGTGTATGTTCTTCCACACAAGAAAACAACCCCCTCATTTGATAAGGACACATTCCAAGAATTATTGAAAAGTTTCAAAAAAAGGGTGTCTGGAAAAAAGTATGCTTGTTTTCAGAAACAAGTCATGAAATCATTTTCAAAGAATTTGGTTTTAGAAGAGACTTATGATGATATATCCACGCAAACTATTCCGGTGAAAGAAAATGTGTACACTTTGATCAGCAAATCATTAACTGACACATTGTATGAACAAATCAATCCATTCGGAATCGTGAATTATTCTAGCAAACAAATCAAACCCATTCACAAATTTCCAAGCACAACTGAACTTTATGAAAAAACCTTAGAAGACAAGGTTGTTTTTAAGATCAATAATCGATTGTTTATTAATTTTAGTATAACCACTTATAAGTCAGAACCATATGAAAAATACTATTACATTTATATGAACTATAATAATAGTGATAAATGTGATGTAAAAATGAATGTGAGTACCATGATTGATATTTGTTCAATAATTAGGAGTCATTATGATAATGATTAATTATGTTTTGAATTAACAAACTTTCAAAGGGATCCATGTTGTTGATAGGTGTTTATTTTTTGTTCTTATACATTCAAATCGTGCTTTCTCAAGCATGGTCATATTTTGAAAATGATGTGTTAACATCTTGCTTGTTCTTAAAGAATCAACACAAGCATTTCCAATATAATTGTTTGTTTCATCATATAGTTTGAATAGATCTGGTATTTCTGTTTTCTGAACATGAAAGATGGCATTGTCTTTCATGTTTGTATCTGTTCTAGCACTTGTTATTGTCTCAACTGAAACACTTTTATCTGCTTCCATTTTCATCGCATCATTGGTTACAAAATTATATCTTGATTTCAGCTTGGGCTTCAAATTACGATTCACAAGACTATTATCAAAATTGAACAATATATCTTTAAATTTACTGTACAAAGGTTTGAAATACAAACCCCGACAAGTATAATTTAATGAATTCATGAAGTCGTGATGAAAAGACTCACTTTCAGTAAGAGGAACATACTTTTTTACCTGAACTGAAAACAGGTCGTTACAAGATGGCATGAAATGCTCTTCAAGTATATTGCTAATCAAGTTTAATCGTTTGATTAGATCATACTCTCTGACTGATTTATTTTTGTGTACATGAATATCGGAAATCAAATACAACCATTCGGATGATTTATCCTTAATCATCTCACCTTCTAGTAATGTATTATCAAAAAGCCCATCATCATGAAACAACATCCGTATAATGATCATTCTAGGATACTCATACCCCATCTGAATCTTCTTATCAATCATCACAATTGTATTTGTGAAGTTTATCTTCGTGAAGTACATATAATAAGGGTTACCATTTGACTTGATTGCTAACATGTGAGGAACTTTTCGTAGTCTACGATCATGTTTCTGTTCAACAAATAGTTCATGATGCTTTTCAATGATACGGATCTCTTCTAATTCATCAATTATTCTCTTCTTAACTTCATTGGATTTGATGTTGAGACCAATACGATCGCAGAAAGAAATGTTTTGAGTTTGCATCAAGAAGAGTTAAGATATTAGAGCTTGTTTAATAATATTCCTTATCTTCTTAATTCAATTTTTTAATAGCATAAAGGAAGATCCGAAACTTTCAAATCCATCTAAAAGATCTTTCTTAGATTCGTTGTATTTAAACACAATTGGGTGACCACTTTTAGTTACATCTTCAGTATCTTGTTGCAATCGTTCTAAGTTCTTATTTTCAAAGTGTTGATCTACATTATTTTTGCAAAAAGAAATGGTATCCCCTTTGTTTTCGTTAGGCGTACAATCCACGATCTTATCACTTTCGATATCACATGGTTTAAGTTCCTCTTTATAAAGCATGTTTAATTCTCCTTCTGCTTTCTTATCACCATATACGAAATCATAAAGTTCTTGTTGATCATCATGAACTTTACAATCTTCTTCAAGTTTGTCTATGCTTGTGAATGATTTAGTTTGGGTTGCATCTTGAGATGACAATGATTCATCGTGATCTACGACAATATCATCGTTAGGTGATAAAGAATAATCTGTAGGTTGGTGTAATACTTTAGTGATCGTGTTAACTTCATTAGTAGGAGTGGATTCTTTCATTGAATTGTACTGATTTTGTATATCAGAAATGTAGTTTATGATCATGAAATGAATGATCAGAATAAGGAGTAACATGAGAATGGAATTTTTAATTACAACAGAAAACATGATATTAATTCAACTATATATTTTTATTTCAAAAAAAATTGTACCCGATTTGATTTTTTTGAACCTCTTCACACACCCTTCATGGCTTCTTGTGTATGTATATCTTCTTATTCTTCGTTCATAAAGAATGATTTACCAGTAAGTTCAAATGTATCTTTATTTCTTTCAAAGTCTAATCCACCTTCTACACAAAACCCACTCTTCTTATAAAAAGCACATCTCTTCTTCGCTTGATTTTTGAATACAGAAAATCCATCAACAATATCAATCACCAAAGGAGCGTACTCGCGATCAGTAATCAACTTTCTTTGGATTCTTCCTACAGACTGTTCAACATTTGATTTCGGAGAAGCCATAATTAATGTATCTAGTTTTGGTAAATCGAATCCTTCACTTACCATATTGTAAGTCCCTAAGATAATTTGTTTCGTCTCACTTTCAAGAAGATCTTCATTTTTCATTCCACCAACATAATACCCAAGTTCACTTTTACTAAAACCATGATTACACAGACTCTCTAATATATCTTCAAGATGACCACGACGATCACTTAACACTAGTACATTTCGATTTGTATCTTGTTTCAATATATTGACTATTTCTTGAACAATAATATCCGTTCGAGGTAGGTATGCACAAATGTTGTTTAACATCTTTGCCATATTGGGCTTTCCGTTGTACAATGTGTGTTCAAAGCAATACCCTTGATCCGAATTAATATAATTAATCACCCGTACTTGTAAACCTTTTTGTTCATCTTTTGGTCGTTTTGCCTTAAACACTACATCACCAAGAAACCACTTAAATACTTTAGTGAGTCCATCCACTCTATTTACTGTAGCAGATAATCCCAATGAGTATTTTACATTCAACTTATGGAATGCTTGTGAAAACACCTGGGCACCCATATGATGACATTCATCAATAATGACCATACCTATCGTGTCATCTCGAAAATCTCTCAAACAAAGAGTTTGAAGACTTGCTAGAATTATATCACAGTTTTCAGTAATCATCTTAGATTGTTTTATAATCCCAATGCGAGCATTCGGTACATATTGTTGAATTCGTTCTTGCCATTGCTTCAATAAGAAGTCTTTGTGCACAACCACAATGGTTTTCTTATTTAGATAACATGCTAAATACAAAGCCATTACAGTTTTTCCCCATCCTGGAGGAAGTTGTAAAATTCCTCCCATGTGCTTAGGATCTTTCGCATATTCCAAATAGGTATTTACTGGTTTCATTTGGTTTTCACGAAGACTACCTTTGAATTCAACATCCTTATGCATATCTTCACCTTCTGATATCGAAGTTGTTTGCGGTAAACCAAAGTGTTGTAGACCATAATGCTTCGGAATATAAAGTTTCTTGGAACTTTCAATATATACTTTGAATCCTTTTGGTTCTGATTTTGCTGGTCCCATGTTCATAATACATGACAACTTCACATACAAATCATTCTTTAGTTTATCAATAATTTCTTTGTTTTCTGAATCTTTAACAATTCCATAGCCACGATAGGTAAGACTATTTTCTAAGGAACCCATTTTTTTATATGATTCTTTATTAAATAAATATGCTTAAGTCGATACTTATTGGTCTGTTGATGATATATATTATAATCGGATCTTTCTTGACTGTTCCAAAGATGATTAAACAAAGAAGCGATGTTATTGTCTTAATGGTATTAATGATGGTATGTTTAAGTTTGTATATGGATGAAACAATGATTTCTTTGTTGGGTATAATTTCTATTATCGTTTATGTATATTCACTGGACAATAGATTAAAAAGTTCTGGTATCAGTAATAATCCACAAAAACTCGAGGCACAAAAAAATAATCAAATTTTGAAAAAAGAAACTTTAGCAAATAAAGAAACCGAACCAACAACTAAGAAAACTGATGATAAATGTGGTAAAAAGCCACCTTCTAAATTTTATGGGAATCTCAAAACCCAAGGTAACATCTTCAATAAGTTGAATTATGATCTGTATTATAATGAATTAGGAGATCAATTCAATATTCAAGGTTTTGATAGTGTAAAAGGATTTGATAAAACCATTTACGATTGAAATGATTCTTTATGTTTATACCATACTCAAAGATACAACAATCATGAATATTGCCAAAAACACATTATATACACTGATGAAGCTAATCAAACGATGATGAATTGAATTTTTAAGAGCATCATTCTTGACCATACTCATATATAAAATAGTATACATACTTATCAAGATTAAATAGATTGATAGTGCGATAGCAAAGTACATCTTATTGTTGCTTGTAAATGTTTTGAATACAATCAATAAGAATAAGCCCATAAGGAAGATAAACATGACATCTAAAATAAGTCTGGCATATGATAACCCATCATTTGAATCATTTTTGCTTACAACTGAAACAACCATAATTTTTATATATATGTATATAATAAAAATATGGACTTAACAGATGTTATCATTTTAGTGTTACTTATATCCATTTTGATATTATGTGTCTTAGGATTTGGTATCTACTTTTTAAATATTCAATATCAAAAACAAACTATTGATAAACAACTTGCAATTATTCAGGAAAAGACATTAAGATTAGACGACGAATCAGAATATGGTGATACTAAATCTATGGAAAACAACTTACCAAAACAACAGATGGCTCCTCAGATGGCTCCCCAGATGCCTCCTCAGATGGCTCCTCAGATGGCTCCCCAGATGCCTCCTGGTGTTCCAATCAATATTCCAACAAGAGGAATGGAAGAATATCGACAACTTGGTATATTGACATCGTTATCGGACTCGAAGATTGTAATACCTTTGTATGGAAGGAGAACTTATGTTCGAAGCCAACATTGGAATTATTACACACTAACAAACGGATATCAGAGTATTCAAATATCTGTTTCGAATAAAAATAAAGATTGTAGTGAAGAATATGGTTGTGATGAAATATACTCTGATGATCTGATCTATATACCCGCGTATAATGAGAATTTCCGTGCATTAATGTACAAAAATAATGCTCCAAGATATATTCCATATATCTAATATGTTGCATAAGATGTTTCATAAGATGTTGTATAAGATGTATAAACTCCTATTGTGTGTCTTTTAAAAAAGACCTAAAAACTTGCATGTATCTGCATTCTTTTGAGGTTTTACGGGTGATTTCCAATAAATCTTATTCCAGTCATATTTGCGTCTTATTTGATTTTGTTTGAATTGCAAGATCAATATAAGTAAGTAGATCATGAGTAATATGCTTGACGCAGTTGCTGTCACAGTTTGGTTAAAGAGACCAATCATTGTCATACCTATCATCAAAAAGATAATACTAGCAAGTAAAACAGTGTACTTGATTGTGCTAATTTGAAGATCTTTATAATGAAGGTTATAGTCAAGAGATTGAAATTCTCTCATAGATCCATAACCCTTGTTATGGAAATCTGACAATATTCGTTGTACCAATTCCAACTGTATGTCTTGATTTTCGGTTAATGTTTTGTTTTTTGCATACAAATCTTGTTGTTCATTCAATAAAGTAGCATACATAATGAATTGTTCAATACGCAAAGCAACCACTTGATTATCATTGAACTCTTTCCATTCATCTACACTTGTTTTTCTTAAAGCGAAAGTTTCTGCCTCTCCAGTTTCAGAACCAGACTGTTTCATACCATAACTCATTCTTTGTAAACTATTTATTTCTTGTTCGCTCATACTTGTAAGATATTTTTATATTAAAAAAGAATATTTATTTGTAAAAGTATTTGCTTATTTCATAGAAAAACAAAGAAATCAATATAATTGCATTAAATACTATTAGTACGAATCCAACCATTGAGTTTTGGAACATATTGAGCATTTCGTAAGAACTAGAACTTGCGTAGATTACACCAATTACTGCTAGTAAATAAACAATTAACATTGATAAATATATAGTGAACCATAATTTCTTCTTCGAATACAACTTATTTGCTTTGTGTGCTTTTGCCATCATTGTAATTACCATCGCTTTCTTTGTGTCAAACTTATCTTGATGTGTATCTAACTTCCCTTGATTTTCCAAAAACTTGCTATTCAAGGTAATATTTTCGTGTAAACTACCTGAAAATCCTGTATCACTATTATCAGCATCATTCAATTTCAATGCTTCAATTGATTGAACATAAATTTTGTATAGGTAGGCAATAATACTGTTTTGTTTTGAATTGGTATCTTCATTAGGGAGTAAGGCGAAAGGTGATTCAGCAAAGCCTTGATAGTCGATTTGTAATGAAGGGTCTCTGGTAACTTCTATAGGATTAACTCCATCAATATCACCCTCCCCAGTTGCATATAATAATTCATACAAAGCAGTAGATACAACAAAATAATCCGTTACTTTTTTAGCAAGGTCCATAATGTAAGTATCAATAACATAATCATTTGAATATGATGATATTCCGTTGTAATA
>Ga0222719_10000236_pt1 | contig 55650 bp, 64 predicted proteins | sample C33_34DmetaG_FD_165039 | JGI IMG/M metagenome (GOLD analysis project Ga0222719, IMG submission 165039) | Estuarine water microbial communities from San Francisco Bay, California, United States - C33_34D | ecosystem: Environmental > Aquatic > Marine > Unclassified | place: USA: California...
AATTGATATTTATGATAATCAACAAATCACCCATGTTCAATATTGTTTTATTGGTTCTATTTTTTCATTCAATAGTACTGAGTCAGTCTATAATTACTAAAGAGGCATATGACAATCGATTTACTCCTCCTGAAATTGGGCTTCCAGAAAATATACCATTTGTGAAAAATATAATTTGGGGAGAGAACGGCACATTTAGAAAGTTAAATATCGGACCTGAAACTAGAATAGAAGAATTAAAGTTACGAAGAAAAATGCTTCAAGCTCATCAGTGGCTTGGAATCATTACTCTTGCAGGCCTTGCTTATCAGTATGACGTTGGAAAAGAGCTTTATAATGGAAGCGATAGTAATTATTGGGATTCGCATTATGATAAACATAAAGCGATGGGATACTTTACGTATATGACCTATATGTCTACCGCATCTCTCTCAATTTTTTCTCCTCCAGCTAGAAAATATGATAATAATAGAAATTCTATAAAATTTCATAGACGAATGGCAGCATTACATTTTACTGCTATGATGGCACAACCATTTCTTGCAAAAAAAGCAGTTGAAAATGGTAAACGATATAATGATTTGATGGATGCTCATCTTAAAGCTGGAACGGTAGCTTTTTTTGCATTAAGCCTTGATGCGCTAGGAATTACGTTTTTCAAATGAAAAAATTTACTTTTATCTTATTTTTTCAGCTTCTTTTTTCTCAATCATTAGTTGAGTTCAATTTAGAGAATAGTTATATATCATATGACGGTAAGCATCCTGCTCATAATTGGACGGGAATATCAAAAGAAATTCAAGGATCTTTTGAGCTTGATATAGACGATTTAACACAGTCAAAAATAGATCTTTATGTGCCGGTATTTAGTTTTGATAGTAAAAATGCTAGCAGAGACTCTAATATGCTCGATGTGGTTGAAGAATATTATTATCCATACGTTAGGTTTATTTCTAAAAAAATTGAGAAAAAAGATAATAGGTTTGAAGTCACCGGAGATATGATGTTCCACGGGATGACAAAACAATTCTTAATTCCAGTTTCATTTTCTAAGGAAGGTAAAAAAGTAATCATTGATTCAGATTTTTCAATAATGTTGACAGATTTTAAAATTAAAAGACCTTCTTTGTTAACGATTAAGATTCGCGATAAAGTAGATATAAAAGTATATCTAGAAGGATCTATTTAAAAAATAACTAAATATTGCCAGAAGAATGGCTACTAAAACATCATGAAGCGGTGTGGCTGAAGGGTAACCGAAATTCCAAAGACATACCAATAAAAGCCAAATAGCATGATTTCTAATCACAAGATTTTCTATCCAAATAGGTAGAATGTTTTGTTAGGCACCATTACAAGCATAAAGAAAGTGAAATGCAGCGCAATGATAAGCCCAAAAACTTGTAATATTGTAATTGTGTTTTTATCCATATTATCCTTTAAATAAGCGTTTTAATATAGTGATTTCTGGAAATAAAATATGAACTCTTTTTTGATAATCTTTGTATTGAGGTCTAGTGCGTAGTATCTTGAATTCGATCCATGGAATGCTTGCAAACATAAACATTGCAGTCATTGCAATTGGGGCTAATATAAGATAGTTCATTCCAGAAAATGAGTTTCCAAATACAAAAATTCCCCACCAAAACATGATCTCTCCATAGTAGTTTGGGTGTCTTGAATAGCTCCAAATTCCTGTGTCAATAATACCAGTACCACTTGGATATTTTTCTCTAAAAGCGTGAAGCTGTTTATCGCTTATAATTTCAAGAAGTACACCAATTATACATAATCCAAAACCTAAGAAAATTGTCCAATTATATGGAGATGAGAAATCTTGTGCCATAGGCATGCAACAGAAAAAAACTATAAAGGTGGGGAAAAAATGAATCCCCCCAATATTTCCAACAATTTCAAATGCACTTCCTAGATTATTTCGCATGTCAATATATCTCCAGTCTTCATGATGAAGCCCTTCCCAGGTTTTTATCCAATTTGAAGTTAATCTTAAAGACCAAAATAAAACTGCTGACATTAATAAAATCGTAGGTGTATTAAATATGTAGTCATTCATTGCAATCCAATAAAATGCTATCACGGGAGGAATTACCGACCAATATGGATCATAGAATGATGAATTTTTATAAGCAACACTGAAAGCATAGATGACAAATGTAGCTATAATATCTGCAAGAAGAATTTGTACTATTTGCGAAAAGCTTGATGTAAAAGAAAGAGAGATAAATCCTAAAACAATAGCAATTACATATGCTAATAGTACAGTGAGTAAACCTTTAGTTTTTATCGTCATTTATAAGTGTTTTTAAATCAATTTTTTCGAAAGATAAAAAAATGTATCCAAAAATAATAGTATATACTAAAAATAAGCTATGCATCAGGATAGCTGCAGTTTGAGCTAAATCAATATTAATGCCGTATAAAGAAAGACAGTAGATGACAGCTAAGTGATAGGTTCCAATAGCAGCAGGAGCAACTGGAAGAGAAGTAACAATGCTAGATATTATTGTAAGACCTATGTATTGCTGTGTTGTTAAATTAATATCCAGGGCTTGTAATACTAGATATATATACACAACAAAAGAACACCAAAGCAAAATAGAGATACTACCTAGTTTTATCTTATTTTTTGATACTAGTAAATAGCCATCAATAAAATTTTTGGTAATAGAAAATTTTTCTTGAACAATGTTTACGATAGAATTTCTCCCAAAAATAATAGTAGAAGTGATTATGTATAATAAAAGAATTATCAATGAAAATTTGAAGCCCAATACATCTTGATAGCCTGAAAAAATGATAAATATGCTAAAAAATCCTATGATCCATAAATCAATAATTTTCTCAGCTACAAGGCTACCAACTAAAAAACTAAACCTTATTTCTTTTGATTGATTTGATAGAAGTTGAGCTCTTCCCAGGTCTCCAGCTCTAAATGGAAGGATGTTATTTAAGAAGTATCCTATATGCGTAGATGACATGTATTGTACAAAACTTAATTCTCTGGGAGTGTTAAGAAGCATTCTCCATCTAATAGATCGTAAAATAAAAGTGATAAAAGTAATTAAGGTAGCTAAAAAAACATAGAAGAGGTTAGCAGTAAACAATGCACGGTTTATATCTTCTAGGTTAACTTGTTGAAATGCAAAATAAAGGCATAGCGTGGCAACGCTAATAGATAAGATTTTCTTCAAGGATTTTGATTGTCTCGTTGAAACTCATAATTAACAATCCTTTTTTTCATGGGATTGCCATTTTCGTCAAGATGTTCAGTAGTTTCCATTGGACTATTATATTCCATTGGAACATTTGTGTTTACTTGGCAATTGCTCATTAACCCTAGCATAGCAATTAACATGATTAGAGCAATGATTGTTGGAAAATGATTACGCATTAAATTTAAAATCCTTAAAGAAGCTTGTTTTTGATGCTAAGTATATAATTTCCACTATTCCAAATAATTGAAGTAAGCCACAAGCAATAAACCATCCTTTGTGATCATTTCTGCCAGAGAACCATAAAGCAAGTAAAGTCCATAGTGCCTCCCACATAGATATAGCTAAAAGTAGCATAGGATTACTTTCTAGCATCATTGCAAATTGTTCAAAACTTTCCATAATTTTATCTCCTTATGGATTAAAAAGAAGTGACACTAAAAAAACAAATAGAATCACTCCACCGAAAATGCCCCAATAGTATATACCGAATTCCATGTCAAATATTAAATATTTTTAAGAGAGTTGAAAAGTATTAAAGTTTATTTTTTATAATACTATATTCTTGTGTGAAAAAAATAACTCCAGATAATACTACGATTGTTATATATACTACATCTTGGTGTGGACCATGTAAAATGGCTAAAAAACTTTTGACTGAAAAGGGATTTAGTTATAAAGAGATAGATATTGAAGAGCATAATATCTCTAGAGAAGAAATGGCTTCAATGGCTAAAGGTCCAACTGTCCCTCAAATAGTTTTAAATGATCTTGCTATAGGTGGTTTTGTTGATTTAGTGCAATATTTTGAAAGCCAAAATATTTAAGCAACAGCTTGACGTTCTATAACTTTATTGCCCTGGGTAGCTTTTTTTAAATTACCTACTAATTGACCACAGGCTCCGTCAATATCATCTCCTCTAGTTACTCGTAGAGTTGTAATAAATCCTTTGTTGAATAAATGCTTTCTAAACACTTCAATATTTTTATCCTTCGAACGGTTATAATCACATCCGTCAAATGGATTAAATGGAATAAGATTTATTTTACAGGCAAGCCCTGTAAGAATCTTAGATAGACTTCTAGCATGATCAATAGAATCATTGATGCCGTCTATTAATATATATTCGATTGTGATATGGCGATTATCTTTTTGCACAGATAAATAATTTTTACAAGCTTCTAAAAGGTTGTCAATAGGGTATTTTTTATTGATAGGAACAATAATATCTCGCAATGAGTCATCAGCTGCATGCAATGAAATTGCAAGGGAAACATCTGTTCTGTCTGCTAGTTTATTAATCTGAGGTATTAACCCTGAAGTACTTATAGTTATTCTTTTTTTTGATAAAAAATACGCAAACTCGTTTCGCATTATTTCAGCAGATGTAATAACCGGTTCAAAATTTAAAAGAGGTTCTCCCATTCCCATAAAAACTACGTTTGTTATTGGAGCATCTTTGTTATCGTGGAAATTAGCCAGCCATAGTTGGCCAATAATTTCATCTGCACTAAGATTTTTTTCAAATCCTTGCGTTCCAGTTGCGCAAAAAGTGCATTGTAAAGCGCATCCAGCCTGAGATGAAATACATAGGGTAATACGTTTTTTTTCAGGAATTCTTACCATTTCAATTGATGAACCAGAATCAAGCTGAATTAGGTATTTTTTGGTCCCATCTTCAGATACCAAAACTTTCTTGAGCTTAGGAGGGATAAGCACAGCTATTTCTTTCATTTTTATTTGCAGATCTTTATTAAAATTGCTCATTCTATCAAAGTCTAGTTCGCCTTTTTGATGTACCCATTTTAATAATTGTTTTGCTCGAAAAGATGGTTCATTGATATCATGAAAAAACTTCTCTAACTCAATCAGAGAATAGCCTAATAAGTTTTTTTTATCTGCCATAGTTTGTCAATTTCATAAGAAAAATCTTTATTTTTGTTTTCTATAATATCTATAATCAACTTAAGTGGATTTGGAAAATCAATTTTAATCTTTTTACTCGAATGAAGCCAATTATTAATGGAATTAATATCAATTGTTTTGGAGATAGTTGCATATCCTAAATCATTTAATATTTTAGCATTGTGTTCTTGCTCTGGCTGTCCATCAAGAGGTTTGCAAAGTATTTTTTTCCCTATAAATAATGCTTCTGCTGGCAACTGAAATCCTGCATTGGTAATAAGATGCTTACTCTCAATTAAATCATTCTTAAATCCATTTTCAGAGAATGGTTTTAAAGTTACATTTTTTATTCTTTTTTCATTTTGTATATCACAATAATATATAAAGTGCTGTTTTTCAATCTGGTGTAACAATGCAATCATTTTTTCTAACTCTTCCCATACAAGATATACAAGAACATTATTTTTTGAATTAGCTTTAAGATTATGATTAGTAATTATTTTAGATAAAAAAGGTGGAAGTATATGTTGATTAAAATGAGAAAAATGAGAAGGAATAACATTTTTTATTGGTGTATAAATATATGGAAACAAAATTCTAGTAAACTTCATTTTTACTGTCATTGGAATTTTTTTATAAAAAGAGTATTGGTGACCTATTCCAAACGCAGGAATATTTTTAATTCTTGAAAAGTAGGCGGATACAGGTTCAAAGTCAGTAATAACAAGATCAAACTGTCCATCAATTGATTTAATATCTTTTACAAATTGTATTATATCTATATTAAAAAATGTTCGTAAATATTTGATTTTTCCATTTTTTTTGCTAAAAGTAAATCCTTTTTTTAAAACAAAAGGTTCAAATTCTTCAATATCATATAGATTGTCATCATTTCTTCCGCTAATTATGCAACTAACGTCATGCCCTCTTTTTTTTAGTTCAGCAATAATTATTCTTGCTCTAGATATATGGCCATTTCCAGTTGCATTGATACCATATAGAATTTTCATAACTGATTAGTTAAATTTTAGATAGAATATCTCTAAGAATAGTACTAGAGGTGTGGGTAGTATACGGAAAATATATTATTTCTACTCCAACCTGGGCAAATTCATCTTCAATTATATTCCATTGGTCTGAACCTTTCCAGTCATCACCAACAAACATTCTATCAAATTTTAGATTATTCCAAGCTTCCATTTTATCATAGCTTGTTTGTGGGACTACTTTATCCACATACTTAATAGCTTCTACTAAATCCATACGCTCTTGAAAAGGGATAAATGGCTTTTTATTTTTTGCAGATTCAGACAGTTCATCAGTTGTGATCCCAACAATTAAATGATCGCACTCTAAGCGGGCACGTTTCAGAATATTTAAGTGACCAATGTGAAATAAGTCAAAAACTCCTGTAGTATATCCAATTTTTTTCATTTTTTAAACTGCTAATTAAATAGAAGTACTAGATACTAGCAATTTTCTAATAAATATGTGACAATTCTTTTGCTAGCTTTTCCATCGAGCTTACCTGCTAATCGCTCAAGATATATTTTGGCATTTGCAGGTAGTTTGTTTGCATTTTTAAGGAGCTTATTTGTATTAGATATCATCTCGTTGTAAGATGATGATAAAGTAGCAATTTGCCCATAGTCATCATAGTCTTTATCCATTCTAGCTTTGAATCTGTAGGAAAAAATTCCTCTATAATTCCATCTAAGCTGTAAAAAAGTACACCATACAACGGGCTTATTTAAAGCAGAAAATTCTATAATTGCAGAGGAAGCATCGCTTATCATTAAATCCGCTGATTTCAAAAAAGGTAAAAGAGAATAGTCATCAACTTTTGCAAGGTACACATTATCATAAGTATCCCAATGTTGAAGTAGGTTTCGTTGTTTTTGATATTTCTTCATACTTATTGAAAAGTAGTGAGGTTTAATAATGATATTATAATTTTTGAAATCAGAAGGAAAATTTTTTGAAAATTTTTCAATACTACTTGGATAGAAAGTTGGAGCGTAAAGAATTGTTTTCTTGGTTTTGTCAAGCCTTAGATTTTTATAGCATAGGCCATCTTCTTCTTCATTTATAATGGGATCAAGCTTGCAAAAACCAACATTGACAAATACATCATTTGGATACATTTTGCAAAGTCTTTGGTATCGGTAATCGCTTTCTATAAACCGAACACTTGTTGGAGTATCCGATTTAGAATAATAGCTTTTTTTAGGCCCAACTCCATGACCTAGTTGAGCAGTTTTACTATGTAGATGAATTTTATCAAGTTCAGGAAAAGTATTTCCAAGAAAAATCCATGTAGGTTTTTTTTCTAAGTAAAACTGTAAAGCCTCATCTTTGTTACCAACCAAGTGATGAGGCAATTGCTCTTTAAGAATAATCTTTTTTACTATATCCTCAAATTTGTTTTGATGAAAAATAAATGTTATTGCACAATTATGGTGTTTTTTTAGTTCTTTAAATACAGGTAAATATTGTGGTAAATAGTAAAGCTCTTGTACATCAAAAAAGATTGTATGTTTAATATTCATTTAGTAATTCCGTAATCAGTTTTTGTAATTTTATTAGAAAGAGTAGTCTGTCTTATCAATCTATTTTTCTTAATTGCTTTTTCATTTTTATATGGTCTTGTATGATAAAGATGAATCACAGTTGCCCTATTTCTAACTTGGATTGATTTAATTCCATTGTTATTTAATCGATATCCTAGTTCACAATCAAGTCCGCCATATTCCATTCGTTCATCAAATCCATTTACTAGGATAATATCATTTCTCCATGCAGATGAGTTATTTCCGTTAAATGTGGTTCTAGTAGGAGTGATTTGATCAAGACATTTTGTCAAAAATGAATTTTTAATTAACTTGAAAAAATTCTTGCCTAAGGGTTGTCCATTTTTAAAGATGAATGATTTATTAAAACAATCTTCAGATTCTATATCTGTTATTTTTATTGAATCTGATACTTTTTCATTTATGGGAAAGTGTCCACCAGATAAAAAATATCCAGTCTTAGCTAGATTATTATGAGTAGCTAAAAATTGACGATTAGGAATGCAATCTCCATCTGAAAAAACCAAATATTCATTTGCTGATTTAGTTATTGCCTCATTTAAAATTTTACATTTTCTAAATCCATCATCTTTATGCCAGACATGAATAATATCTTGAGAAATTAATCGATTAAATTTTTGTATTATATTTTTTGTTTCTTCACCTGATCCATCATCAGCTATGATAATTTCAAAATCTTTGAAAGATTGATGGGCATAGCCCGTTAATACTTTTTCTAAAAATTTTGGTTTATTGTAAGTTGATACAATTACTGATATTGATGGCATCAACTAAATTATTTAGAGGCAATCTTATAAGCCATTTTTTTTTAAATTAAATCCTTATGATTCAAAGTAATAAGAAAAAATGTATCGTACTATTAAGTGGAGGTCTTGATTCTGCTACAGTTTTAAAAATAGCTCAAAAAGATTTTGAAGTCGTAGCGCTCGCTTTTGACTATGGCCAAAGACATAAATTTGAATTGAGTGCAGCAAAGAAAATTGCCAAAAAAAATAGCATTATTTTAAATGAAATTAAAATTGACCTTGCCCAATTTGGAAACTCTGCCTTGACTGATGATATTAGTGTCCCAAAAAATCAAGATATAGGAAAGGAAATTCCTGTAACATATGTTCCCGTAAGAAATACAATTTTTCTTTCCTACGCACTTGCTTTTGCAGAAGTAAATGAGATTTTTGATATTTTTATAGGTGTTAATGCGCTTGATTACAGTGGATATCCAGACTGTAGACCAGAATTTATCACTGCGTTTGAAAAGATGGCAAACGAAGGAACTAAGTTTGCTCAAGGTGAAAATAAAATTCAAATTCATACACCATTAATTGATTTAACAAAAGCTCAAATTATTACCAAAGGTACACAGCTTGGAGTTGATTATTCTATGACCCATTCTTGTTATGACCCATCAGAATCGGGATTATCATGCGGACAGTGTGATGCCTGCATTCTTAGAAAGGCTGGATTCGAAGCTGCCAATATAACTGACCCAACTAGCTACCAATGATTTACTCAGTTAAAGAAATATATTTTACTATGCAGGGCGAAGGATTTCATACTGGAAAACATGCAGTCTTCTGTCGCTTTAGTGGATGTAATTTATGGTCTGGTCATGAAAAAGATAGAGCAAATGCTATCTGTAATTTTTGTGATACAGATTTTGTTGGAACTGATGGAGTGAACGGATCTAAATATGTTAGCGCTAGCGCACTATCTGATAAGATTGATAAAGTGTGGAATGATTTTGATGATAAAAAATTTGTTGTATTTACTGGCGGTGAACCATTATTGCAATTGAACTCAGATTTGATTGATTCTCTTCACCAAAGAGGTTTTAAGGTTGCTATAGAAACAAACGGAACTTTGTTACCGCCAGAAAATATAGATTGGATTTGTGTGAGTCCAAAAAAAGGTGCAAAGTTTAAATTGAAATATGGGAATGAATTAAAGTTAGTTTATCCACAGAAGGAATTTAATCCAGACCGATTCAAAGAATTAGCATTTGATCATTTCTTTCTTCAGCCAATGGATGGAGAAGATTTGCAAAAAAATATCTTGCAAAGCGTATCATATTGTATCGAAAATCCCTTGTGGCGTTTAAGCTTACAAACACATAAAATAATGGGGATAGATTGATATGTTTAGATTAAAAAGAAAATATGAATTTCACGCAGCAAGAAAACTGACTGCTTTGAAAGAAAATCATCCATGTAGCGATTTACATGGGCATACTTTTTCAGTTACAATAAAGGTCTCTGGTGATAAGTTAACTAAAGAAGGCTGGATAATGGACTTTTATGATATTGATACTCATTTCAATGAGAAGATTCACAGTGCACTTGATCATAAGTATTTAAATGATGTAGAAGGGTTATCTAATCCCACTACAGAGCATATTGCCATGTGGATTTGGAGGAAGCTGAAAAATGATTTAATTGGTCTACATTATGTATCGGTAAGTGAAGGAAGTAGTTATGGATGTAAATACTATGGAGACAAAGATGCCTAAAGCTGATGGAAAAGAATTTAGTTTTTTAAGTGAGGATCATATAAATACTTCTTATTTGGAAACTTTCGAATTTGATAGTAAAAATCAGTATATAGAAACTACCACAAGAGAATTTAGTGCAGTATGTCCGTTTAGCGGTTTACCTGACTTAGCAGACGTAATTATTGAATACTTCCCAGAGGGTGGAAAATGTGTAGAGCTAAAATCATTAAAGTATTATTTTGTTAGCTTTCGAAATGTTGGAATCTATCAAGAAGCAGCAACCAAACGCATTTATGACGATTTAAAGAAGGTGCTAAATACTTCAAGAATTAAAATTACAACCATTTACAATACAAGAGGTGGATTTGATACCACATGTGTTGAGGGAGAATTATAAAATGAACTATTTCCAAAGATTGCAAAAAGCAATCATGCTTGATGTTTCTTTTTATGAAGAGGTGGAAAACGACAAAAAATTTACTGATCAAGCAATGATGACTGTTGTGCTTGTTTCAATTGTACAAGGACTTATGATTGCTGGTTTTGCTCCAATTTCTTTAGTTCAAGGCATACTTGGTAGTCTGTTGCGATTTATAATTTGGGCATTTTTTATCGCCTTTGTAGGTACAAGAATATTACCAGAACCAGAAACTAAATCTAATACTGGAGAATTGATTAGAACACTTGGCTTTGCTTACGCTCCAGGGTTGCTAGTTATTTTTAAAGTGCTCCCTTTCATAAACTCTTTTGTAGATCCAATTGTTGTTATTCTTCAGCTTGCGGCAATGACAATTGCAGTAAGACAAGCCTTGGACTTTAATAGCACAGTTAGAGCAGTAGGGGTTTGTATTGTTGCATTCTTACTTATGATTGTTGCATTAACTCTTTTCATTGGATCTACTTGGTTTTTCCTTGGAATTGCTGAAAATGCAATTGCGCCAACTGCACCTTTAATGGAAACATAAATTTTTTTGAACGCACATCTTTATATTTAATTATTAATTATGAATGTAGATTTAATATATAAATATATTTATAATGATGGAAGTAAGTATGGTATACAGGGTTCAAAATTCTGTCATTGTGGAAAGGATTTAGCAAAAAATAATGATTGAATTGGTTGAATATACCGATGATATGTTTGATTTCATTCTTGAGTCAAACAATATAAACAAGCCTCAAGTAGGGTTCTTAAACGAATCAAGGCTGAATCTTTTAATCGATCAAGCAAACTACTGTAAGGTTGCAACATTCAAAGAGCAACCAGCAGGATTCCTGCTTTGTCTCGCAGAAAATAAAGATTACGATAGTCTAAATTATCAATGGGTATCCAAAAGATTTACAAATTTTATGTATATCGATAGAATTTCGGTATTTCCAAAATTTCAAAATGAAAAAATTGGATCTGCGCTATACACCGATTTAATTTATTTTTCTGCAATGGAAGGGTATGATAATGTTCTTTGCGAGGTTAACATTAAGCCACCTAATCCTGGTTCAATAAGATTTCATAAAAGATTTGATTTTGAAGAATGTGGTTCGCAATTTACGGAAGCTGGACAGCTTGAAAGTTACAAGTACTCTGTTGAGGTTCAGTTTCTTTGCAGGAAGTTAAAATAACTAATTTAAGAGGGTTTTTATGAGCAATTTTTGGCACGATTTATTATTTCCAATCTATTTTTTCATTGTGTTTATCGCTGCACATATAGCACTATATATAATGATTTTTAGAGGAGATAAATCTAAATGAACAAAAAACAAAAAATTGCAAAACGCAAACAAAAGAAAGCCCGTTTAAGACTGAAAGCTAAAAAAGCTGCTTTGCTTAAAAATAAGAAAGTGATAGATGTTACTCCAGTAAAAGCAGCTCCAAAAAAGAAAGCAGCTCCAAAAAAGAAAGAAGCTGTTGAGGAAAAAAAAGATAAAAAGTAGACATTAGGTGTTTAAATCTAATTCTACCTTTGGAATTTATTATACCTCACTACTGGTCTTATACAGAAATAAAAAATTCCTTTTTTTAATACTGTTTTTAGTTATTTATCCATTAATTCTTATTATCAGTAGAATTTTTTTATTTTTAGACTATATCCTTATTCCTGAATTCGAGAATGCAAAAGTCAAGCAACCTATATTTATTATGGGAGTTAATAGAAGTGGCACAACCTTTTTTCACAGATTACTCTCGAAATCAAATCAATTTTCAACATCAAAAACGTGGGATTTAATTATTCCTTCTCTATCGCTAAGAAAATTCTTAACAATTCTAAACAGAGCTCTGACATATTTAAAGCTTGATCAAATTGAAAAGAAAAAAAGAGGACATCAGGTAAGACTAGAAAATATAGAAGAAGATGAAATGCTTCTTTTCATTCATAAACTAGACTCATTGTGGATTTCTAATCATTTACTTCCGTGGTTAAAATTTGATAAATCAACAAAACATTTTATTAAGCATGTTTATAGAGATAATTCAAGAAATCAAAATAGAAATATTCGATCAATGTTGTTTGTAAAAGACTTTTTCCAGAGACAGGCTTATTTGCATAAAAATAGGCGACATCTTTCTAAGTCCAATCCATTTATCTTTAAAATTGATTCTATTCTGAAAGTATTTCCTGATGCAAAATTTGTCTTTTTAGTTCGCGATCCACTAGAAACGATTCCAAGCTATTTTTCTCTGCAGGAAAACGTAAAATTTGGCAACCTTTTAAAAAAGAATGAGCTTAATAAATTAAGAAAAGAGTCATATGAAGAAATTATTGAATGGTATAAAGAAACTGAAAAAGTAAAGTCAAAGCTTCTAAAAAAACAATTTATGGTACTCACTTATCCTCAAATAACTGCTGATATACAAAATAGTATTAAATCCTTTTATAAGTTTACTGATATGAAAATGACTAAGAAATTTGAAAAGGAAGTTAAGTTATTTGCTTCTAAGAAATATGTTAAAAAACATCAAAATAAATCAATTGAAAAGTACGGTTTTTCTAAAAAGCAGGTGTTGAGTGATTTTGATTTTGTATATCAAGAATACTTTCTATAATTTTCAATCATGAAATTTCAAAACTATTTATTAGCATTCATTTTTATTTTATCTACTCAGCTGCATGCTCATTGCCAAATTCCATGCGGTGTTTATGACGATACAATGAGAATCAAGATGATCGAAGAGCATACGCTTACAATACTTAAATCAATGAACTATATTGAAGCAAATCAAAACGATTTAAAAAACCAAAATCAAGTTACAAGATGGATTCTAAATAAAGAAGAACATGCTCAAGAAATACAAAAAATAGTTAGCGAATATTTCTTAACTCAGAGAATTAAATTAAAAGATGATTCAAAGAAAAATAAAGACATATATCATGCACAATTAGAAGTTTTACATAATATTATGCTCGATGCTATGAAATGTAAACAAACAACAGATACAAAAAATACAACTTCTTTATTAGAGAACTTAAATAAGTTTGTTAATTTATATTTCGATGATCACGGAAAGAAACACTTAGGAGATATAAAGTGAAAAAAAAATTATTATTAGCGATTGCCATGCTTGCTGTAGTGTTTCTTGGAAGAGTAATGCCCCATCCATACAATTTCACTCCTGTGATTGCTATTACTTTATTATCAAGCTATGTATTTAAAAATAAATATGTTTCTCTTAGTCTTCCTTTGTTTACATTATGGTTAAGCGACTTATTTATCAATAATGTTGTATATGCTGGTTACTATCCAGGTTTTACTTTTTTAAGTACAGGGATGGTTTGGACTTACGGATCAATTTTATTAGTTGCACTACTAGGTAGTGTTATGTTTAAAAAAATGTCATCTAGTAGAGTAGCATTAGCAAGCATATCAGGATCTACTATCTTTTATTTAATTTCAAATTTTGGCGTATGGATAGTAAGTCCAATGTATGCAAAGTCAATAGCTGGTTTAATTGTATGTTATTCTCTAGCATTGCCTTTTTATGCTTCATCGCTAGCTGGAGACTTAATGTATTCTGCTTTATTTTTTGGAGCTTATCATCTTGCAATATCCAAAAGTTATAATTTAAATTCTTTAAAGAGCAAAATTTAAAAGATTAAATTTCATTGGTATTACTTAAATAACTAATTATATTGCTCCATAAATTTTTATTAACTAACAAAGAGAAAAAAATGAGTGACAAAGAAAAAGGTACTGTAAAGTTCTTTAATGAAAAAAAAGGTTACGGTTTCATCACTAAAGAAGATGGAAGTGACGTTTTTGTTCATTTTTCTAGCATCGTGTCTGAAAATGACTTTAAGACTCTTAAACAAGACCAAGCGGTTGAGTTTGAGGTTGAATCTGATGATAGAGGAGACAAAGCAGTCAATGTATCAGCTGCGTAGTTAGTTAGTAATTCCATATCATATTTATTATTTTAGCTTTAGAGAAAAGCCTCAGTAGCTCAATGGTAGAGCAGTGGCCTCTTAAGCCATTGGTTGTAGGTTCGAGTCCTTCCTGGGGTACGAAATCATATGAAACTTCAAGATAAGAATATTGTAATTACTGGCGCTGCAAACGGAATAGGCCTAGCACTAGCTAAGCGCTTCCTGCGTGAATCTCCGAATTCAATTTCTTTGATAGATATTAATATTTCTGTCAATAAAGTTGCTTCTGAGCTTGGAGTTAAAGGATATGTTGCAGATGTAACAAATGAAAATCAATTTCAATCTATCTTAAATCAAATAATTGATGGAGAAGGTTCTATTGATCTATTTTGTTCAAATGCAGGTATCCAGCAGTTTGGCACGCTTGAAACTTCAACTAATGATTGGCAAAAAAATTGGGATGTAAATGTTATGTCTCATGTTCATGCTGCAAAGGTATTAATTCCCCATATGCAGTCTCGCAAGACTGGTTATTTATTATTAACTGTTTCTGCTGCAGGGCTTTTAAATATGCCTAGCGCTCTTACGTATGCAACAACAAAGCATGCTGCAATGGGATTAGCAGAAAATCTTTCTATAATGTATGGTAATGACGGTATTATCGTTTCAGCGCTATGTCCTCAGCTAGTAGATACCAATATGGTACGTTCTGCTGAATCTTTATCTGATGATCACCCGCTACTAAAAGACGGTATTTTACCAGTTGAAATTGTAGCAGATGAAACAGTGAAAGGAATTGATTCTGAAAAGTTCTTAATTCTTCCTCACAAAGAAGTTGCGAAATATATTCAAGGAAAAGCTTTTGATTATGACGCATGGATTCAAGCAGTTAGAAAACTAGTGCCATGAAATTCTTTAAAAATAAAATTATAAAATTGGTAATTTTTTTAAAATTCTTTTTCCCTGAATTATCTACAAAGCGTCAACTCTTATTCACGTTACAATTTATCTTTTTCATTGCTAGCATTACTTTAGGGTTTTTGCATATTGATAAATTGAATATTGCAGTCTATCATTTTATAGCTTCTATTGTTTTTGCAATGAGTATGGACAGTATTATTTCAAACTCATTTAAGATATAATTTTCAAGAACTACTTGCTAAGTAGTTTATTTATGTCGCTTATTAAGTAGCTCATTTCAAGTTGAGATGTTCCATTATAGACACCGCGTATTCTGCTTTCTGTATCAATTAATACTATATTTTCAGTGTGAATTAAACTATTATCTATGTGATTGTCTACAGATGCAATAGCAAAATATCCTAATTGAGCCATCTTGATGACTTCATTAATATCTCCTCTTAAAAAGAACCAATTGTTTCCATTAATATCATTGATTTCTTCATACTTTTTCAATCTTTCAATGGAGTCAATTTTAGGATCTACTGAATGAGATAAAATTAAGATATCATTAACATTAAATGCATCTTGCACTAGCTTTAAATTTTTAGTTAGATCAATACAAATTGATGGACATGAGGTAAAAAAGAAATTAGCTACATATATCTTATTTTTTTACACTTTCTTGCGTAATAGTTTCACCATTTTGGTTAATGAAGGAGAAATCTGGTATTTCATGAGTTGTTTTTCCTACAAGGCTAGGATGCACCAATGTTGACCGCAAGTCAGATGGAGTAAAAATCGGTAATTGAAATTCCTCTGCAGCCCTAGATAGCTGATACCATATTACTAGGAAAATGCTAATTACTAATAGAATTAATTTTTTTTTCATATATCGTCATTAAATTAACATTATTATGATTAGTTGGAAATGTAAACATACTTGGAAAAAATCTGCAGTAAATACCTCTTGGTGTTTATTAGGTTGTTCTATAGGAGATTTTTCTACAATTCTATATTTTCAACTAAACCCATCTGATTGGACAACGATGTCAATTATGATGCTGGCAATGATGAACGGCCTATTAACAAGCATTGCTTTAGAAACATATATTCTGACAAAACAAATGGATATTAAATCTGCACTTCAGACTGCTTTAGGAATGTCTTTTATTTCGATGATTGCGATGGAAGCTTCAATGAATATTGTTGATGTTTTGTTAACAGGGGGCGCTGAATTAAATATATGGGTAGTTCCAATTATGTTGATTGCAGGCTTCTTAACACCTTGGCCTTATAATTATTGGAGATTAAAAAAATATAATGCAAGTTGCCACTAATGAAGATTGAACTACAAAATAAAGCAATATTAGTCACTGGATCAAATAGTGGAATAGGATTTGCTATTGCTTCTGAGTTGTTGAATGCAGGTGCAAAAGTTGCGTTGCATTACAATGCTAATTCAGATGGAGCATTATCTTTGGAAGAACAATTTCCTTCTCAAGCTAAAAGTTTTCAGTGTGACTTTAGTAATTCAGCTAGTATCCCTGTATTTTTTGATCAGGTTTTATCTTGGTCTGACGGTTTAGATGTTTTAATTAATAATGCTGGAATGTCAATTATGAACTCAATTGATAATACTGATGAAGAATGGGTTCATAATTGGAATACCATTATGAATATTAATCTTTTATCAGCAGGAATTTTATCTAAAAAAGCATTAGAGCTTTTTAAAAAACAAAGTTCTGGAAGAATAATTAATATTGCTTCTAGAGCAGCTTTTAGAGGAGATACTCCTGAATATCTAGCCTATGCAGCATCAAAGGCTGGAATGGTTGCATTGACCAAGTCTATTGCGCGAGGTTTTGGAAAGGATGGCATTACAGCTTTTTCAGTGGCTCCAGGTTTTACCAGAACAGCTATGGCCCAAAAATCTATTGATAAGTATGGAGAAGATTTTGTGGTTAAAGATATTGCTTTAAATAATTTAACAGAGCCCAAAGATATAGCACCAGTTGTTGTGTTAATATGTTCTGGAAAATTTGATCATGGTACAGGATCTTGTATTGATATGAATGCCGGAAGTTATGTTCGATAGATGTCATCCATTTTTATAATAAATCTCGTTACATCTCTTATTGCGACAGGTTTAATTTGGACTATACAGCTTGTCCACTATCCATCTATGAAATTTATTCCAGAAGAAAAATTTAATGCCTACCATAATTTTCATTCTCAGAGAATTTCAATACTTGCGATACCAATTATGCTGATTGAGCTATTTACTTCACTTGAATTATTCTATCAAAATGGTAGTTCATATAACCATATTTTTACTATCAACCTTATTCTTGTAATTTCAATTTGGATTTCTACTTTCTTGATTCAAGTCCCAATGCATAACACCCTTTCCTGTGCTAAAAACGCGAGAGTGCTAAATCATCTCATCCTGTCTAACTGGATTCGAACAATTCTCTGGACCGCAAGAAGCTTATTAATGGTTTTATATTTGAGCGTTAATCTTAACTTGATTTAATTGCATGAAATTTTGATATTTTTTTTTAGATTCTAGCCATGAATCCTAGTGAATTTATATTATTTGGCTCTACACATATTTTAACATTATTTATAATTTTTGGTATCTCTTTTGGATTCTCTTTTTATGTCAAAGAGTCATATGCTCAATCTAAATATTCTACTTTTGAATCTACTCTAGGGTATCTGTTAATTTTTAATGAGCTATTAAAGCCATTTTACTTAATTACTTTTGGGGAAGGAGCTTATAGATGGACCAATACTATTCCTTTACATGCTTGTCATATCTCATCGTATGCAACAGGATTATTCCTTCTTACCAGAAATCAAAAGTATTTTGATTTTGCATATTTTTGGGGTTTTGGTGGGGGAACAATGGCTTTGCTTACTCCTGATATAGAATTCACCTTTCCTGACTTAGATTTTATTACACTTTTCTCGGGACATGGTTTATTATTTTTTGCGCTCGTTTATATAGTATTTGTATTGAAGCAGAATATTACTTTTGATTCTTATAAGAATGCTTTGAAATTTTCATTGCTGATATTGCCGATTGCGTATATTATTAATGTTATTGTTGGAGGCGATCCTGGATTTGAAGCAAATTTATGGTATTTAATGAAAGCTCCAACGGGCGAATCCTTACTTTCATTTTTTCCTGACCCGCCTATGCATGTTGTGCCTTTATTTCCTCTAGTGATGTTTGTTTTCTTTTTGCTCTATATACCATTTCATTACAAGAATAAGTCTCAATGAAAAAAATAATATTACTTACTACATTTTTAATGCCACTATTTGCTCAAGATGTATTTCTAAATAAGCCATTTCCAAAAATAGAAGGAATTTCATTATCTGGTGATAAAGTAACATTTCCTAATGTTCTTGTTGGTAAGCCATCTGTACTGGCGGTAGCATTTAGACAAAAAGCGCAAAAATGTATTAATACTTGGGCTGATGAATTGTTATTAAAATATGGTATCGATAAAAGTATTAATTATTATGAAATTCCAATGCTTGGCGGACAGTATACAATGGCTAGAAATTGGATTGATGGTGGCATGAGAGGCGGAGTGCCAAAACCTTTACATGATTATACTGTAACTTATTATGGGCCATTAAGATCATACTTTAAATCTTTAGATATTTCTAGTAAAGGGGATTGTTATATGTATGTTTTAAATAGTGAAGGTATAGTCGTTGATAGACATAATGGGTATAGCACAGAAAAAGGATTAACTGAAATGTTTAACTTGATAGATTCTTTAAATGAGTAAAGTTACTGACAATTATCATATTTATTTAAAGGCTACAGAATTGGCAGCGATTGCTGCTGCAAAGTTGCGAGGTAATGGTGATGGAAAAGCTGCAGATAAAGTAGCGACTGAAGCAATGCGAGAAGTGCTTCAAGAATCAAATATTCATACCAGAGTTGTAATTGGAGAAGGCGAAAGAGATGATGCGCCTATGCTTTACATCGGTGAAGAAATGGGCGACCTTAGCAGTGATTTAAAAATTGATATTGCTGTTGATCCACTAGAGTGTACAAATCATTGTGCTAAAAATCTTCCAGATGCTCTAGCTGTGTTGGCAGCTGCGCCCAGAGGTGCTTTGCTTCATGCACCAGATACGTATATGGATAAATTATGTGGTTCAAAAGAATTGGTTGGAAAGCTCAGTTTGTCCAATACTGTTAGCGAAAATTTAAAAGCAACATCCAAAGCACTAAATAAAAGCATATCCGATTTAAAAATTATTGTAATGGATAGAGATAGACATATTGATTTAATTAGGGAGATGAATTTATTAGGAGTAGAGCCTATTCTAATTGGAGATGGGGATATTTCTGGCGGATTAAAAGCTGCTGAAGGTTCAGTAGACTTATTGTATGGTATTGGAGCTGCACCAGAAGGTGTAATTACTGCTACTGCTGTGAAAGCAATGGGTGGCTATTTTGAAGGAAAGCTCCACTTTATGGATCAATCATTTAAGGATAGAGCTATTATAATGCTTGGAGAAAATATTCATAATACTTGGTCGGATGATGAGTTGTGTAAATCTGCTGATTCTTTTTTTGTTGCTAGTGGAGTATGTACTGGATGGATTCCAGGTGTTGAATTTGATGAAAATAAAGCTGTTGTTACTTCCAAAATAATTTTTGGTGATACTAATGATTCTAAAATAATAACAAATGAATATTTATTAGGAGAATAATATGTCAGAATTACATGTTGTAGCTCATAAAATGGTTGAAAAAGGTAAAGGTATTTTAGCTGCTGATGAAAGCACTCCAACTTGCACAAAGAGATTTGAAAGTATTGGTACTGAATCAACTGCTGAAAGTAGAAATATTTACAGAAATATGCTATTTACTGCAGAGAAAATTGAAAAATATATTAGTGGAGTAATTTTATTTGATGAAACATTTTATCAGAAAGAACTTTCAACGGGATTGACTTTTCCAGAATACTTAACATCAAAAGATATATTACCGGGCATTAAGGTTGATCAAGGTCTTGAAGATTTTGGTTCAAACGAAAAAATTACTAAAGGTCTTGATCGTTTATCAGAAAGATTAGAAAAATATTATGCTATGGGAGCAAAATTTGCAAAGTGGAGAGCAGTAATTAAAATCGGAAATAATATTCCTAGCGAGGATTGTATCATGAAGAATGCAAAAATTTTAGCTAAATATGCTCAAAAATGTCAGCAAGCTAATTTAGTCCCAATTGTTGAGCCTGAAGTGTTAATGGATGGTACTCATACAGTTGACGAATCATTTGACGTTACTTCAAGAGTACTGAACGCCACCTTTGATCAACTGGTTGAGCATAATGTTAATTTGCAAGGAATAGTTTTAAAGCCAAATATGATATTATCAGGCTATGAATGTTCTTATCAAGCCAATATTGAAGAGGTTGCTGAAAAAACAATTAATTGTCTTTCAGCTAATGTGCCAATTGAAGTTCCCGGAATTGCATTTCTTTCCGGAGGGCAACCAGATGATCACGCTGCTCTACATCTGAATGAAATGAATAAGTATGATAGTGATTGGAACTTAACATTCTCATATGGAAGAGCTTTGCAACAAACTGCATTAAAAGCTTGGTCTGGAAAACCTGAAAATTTGAAATTAGCTCAGGAAGCGTTTATTGAAAAAGCTAAAGCTAATAGCTTAGCATCTGTCGCTGGTCTTTAGTTTATAATCTGAAAAACAAGCACTTTTGATGAACTTTCAATAGTGAAAGTATCACCTTTTGATAGATTTCTTATTGCATTATCGGAAGGATGAAGTTCAAAGCTATCTAATTCATACTCTAGATTTTTTGAAGTAATAAATGACGAATTTTCTAGAGAAAATAGACTTACTTTTTGATTTTTGAATGAGTCGAAATTATTTTTTCCAATACATGGAGTAATAATTGATGTATCTGTAAATGCTTGCAGATTAATTAAGTGACTAAATTCGTTAAATGTGTAAATATTTCCTAGAAAGTGATCATCGCTTTTTCCAGAAAGGCCAAAAATACTTACTTGTGAAAATTTTTGTTTAATTGTCCATTCCAAAGATTTTTTAAAGTCAGTTTTAGATTGATTAGGAGTGTTGATATAGCAGATTGACTTATCATTCAAATCAATAATGGAATCAAAATCTCCTATAATAATGTTCGGCTGAATATGAAATTTTTTAAGTTCATTTGCTGCTCCATCGACAGCAATAATGAAGTCAGAAGATTTAATTTTTTCAATTATCATGCTTCTTGATGGAAACTCGCCATTGAGAACTAATGCAATATTATCATATTGTTTCGTCATGAGATAAATTAACATATGTTTTGAGTGTATCACAACGAATTGACATACTTATACTGAGATTGTATCTCAAACAGCTTGCAAATAGCCATTTCATTTAATATTATTGTCCGTAAAAACAATTAATTTTTGGGGAAAGTTTTTTTGAAAAAAGTATTTTTATTATTATTCTTATCTACTATATATAGTCAAACGTTTGATTTGTCTGGAAAAATTATATCAAAAAACTCTTTTAAACCAATTTCGGATGTAAATATAATTATTCAAGACTCAAATTTAGGAGTAGCCTCAAATAGTTTAGGGCTATTTTCTTTTTCAGGGCTTAAAAAAAGCCAATATACTTTAATGGTAAGTGCAATTGGATTTAAAGATCTGCTTCTTGACATAAATCTTACTGAAAATATATCAAATATATTGATTGAGTTAGAAAGAGAAGCTGTATTATCAGATGCTTTAGATGTGGTTGGAAGATATCCTTCAAAACACATACCGTATTTAACTGACAATATTTCCAGTGAAGATATCACCGACTTTGATTACCAGACAATGTCAGAACTATTTCGAAATATCGGTGGTATTGATGTTCAAATGGAGCATGATAATGGAAGAAATGCAAATTTTTCTATTCGAGGATCATCAGATTATAAGCCTGGAGGATATAATAACAGAGTATTAGTTCTTTTGGATGGTTTCCAAATAAGTATGCCATATTCCGGTTCTATAGATTGGAATGCTATGCCACTTGATTTTTTAGATAGAGTTGAAGTCCTCAAAGGGCCAGTTTCTTCTCTTTATGGACAGAATTCAATGGGTGGTATTATAAATTTGGTGACTAAAAACTTTGCATATGAATTTTATAATGCTAAAGCAACTATCGGAAGTTATAATGCAAAAGATGTTAACTATAATATGAGTAATATTATTGATAGAATATCATATACAGCATTGCTTCAACATAAAAAAGGAGATGGCCATAGATATAATTCTCAATATGAACAAAATAATTTTTATACAAAAATATTCAATAAAGATAAAGATCTCTCAGTTTCATTTATAGCAAACAAATCTATAAATGGTCAGCCTGGCTTTTCTGTTGAAGAAAGACCAAGTTTGAAATCATATAGAATTTCAAACAGAGACTCTATGTATTTACAATTATTTAAAAAGCAAACTTTACCAAATAATGGAAATATTGTTTACTCAGTAAGCGTGAATAATTTTTATACACATTACCACGATAGAGGAGATGCTCCATTGGAAGAGAGGCAGGAGGATACTTTTTATAATGATAACAGCTTAAATATGAGAGCAGAATTTCAAAAATTGCTTAAAAATTCATCTTACCTTATTGTTGGGACAGATCTTCTTATTGAGCAGTCAGATATATCCATTTATAAAGATATCTATGATAATTTACTGCAGGTAAGTGGAGGATTTTTTGCACAAAATCGATTAGAGATAAGTGAAAAATTATTGCTAGGAATTGGACTTAGGTTTGATTTTAGATCTATAAATAGTGGAAAACAGTATAGTAATAAAAGTTTTAGCGATATATCACCTAAGATAAACTTGACGTACAAGAAAGATGATTTTTCAACGTGGAGTTTTGCTTTAAGCAAAGGGTTTAGATCTCCATCTTTATCTGAAATGTTTTTACAATATGAATCAGATTATGGATTAAATACCCAAGGTAATCCAAATTTAAAGCCTGAACAGCTTTACGGGTTAGATATCACCTATGATAGATCTAATCTGAAAAATATGAATTTATCATTGAGTACATTTTATTATCGTTACAAAGATATGATTGATTTTGTCTATGGTTTGCCAGTTTTAGCACTTAATCGGTCTGATATTAGTTCGTGTGGAATTGAAGCTAACTATAATTATAAAATAAATAATAATATTAATTTAAGTGCAGGTTATACGTATTTAAGAGTGAATGATATAAATAATTTAGATCCAATTCTTTACAGACCTAAACACAAGCTTGTTTCGAGTCTGAAGCAAAAAAAAGGAAAAGTTATTCATATCATATCAATAAAATATCAGTCAAAACAAGATTATCAAGACTTTTTAAGTGACGATAGAGAATACAAAGGATCTGAAATAAAATTTCCTATAGAACAGTTAGATGCATTATTTTTAGTGAGTTATAATGGAAGCTATGAACTAAAAAATAGCAAAGTATCTTTTAAGATATCCAATATTTTTGATACAAAGTATGAGCTCATACAAGATTTTCCAATGCCCGGAAGAATGCTTGGCTTGTCTTATGAAATGTCATTTTAGGTTAACTAATGAGATTATATCTCAATAAGAGTTGATTTTTCTTGCTAGATATTTTTTTCATAATTAGTATTTGCTAACTAAAATTAAAAATTAATATTAGTTAAAAGATAAAATTAAAAAGGGGAAAAAATGAATACTTTAAAAAAAATGTCTTTGTTTTCAGTTATTTTTTCAATGTTATTTCTAACTTCTTGCGAAAATGATTCTAGCGATCCGGCAACTTCTGGAACACTAAATATAACAATTAATGTAACTAATCCTGAAGCATGGCCTTCTGAAGGTACTGTATTTTGCTCATTAGATAAATCATGGCCTCCATCAGGAGCTCCATATAAATCAGTAGTATTACAGAGTTCTCAAGTCCAAAATGGTCAAATTTCACTAGTTTTTGAAGAATTGGATTTTGATACTTACAAGCTTCTATCTGTTTCTTGGTTAGACCCTAATGATCAAAACCCAGCTACAAACCAATCAGTTTGGGGTACACATAGTGGAAGTGAACAAGCATTTTATGCTGATGCAACTCCATTCAGTTTTGATATAAACAATTCAGATTTAAGCCTGGTAATTAATGCAACCATTTCAACAAACTAATTCATTCAAATAATGATATAAAAAAAGGCGAATACTATTCGCCTTTTTTTTACTAATTATATTTACATTTCTATTTTAATTGATCTGCAACAAAGCTCCAATTAATAGATTTTTCAAGTAAGGCTTTTATATAGTCTGGTCTTACATTTTTATAATCTAAATAATATGCATGTTCCCATACGTCAATTCCCATCAAAGTATTTTTTCCATGAGCTAATGGATTCTCTGCATTTGGAAGTCCCATTATTTCAAGTTTATCATTATTTTGAACTAACCAGCACCAACCGCTTCCAAAAACTCCAACCGATTGTTGAATAAATTGATCTTTAAAGGACTCAAATCCTCCAAATGTGTCTTCAATCATAGCATGTAATTTTCCACTTGGATTGCTTTCACCTCCAGGTTTCATTTGTTCCCAATAGATAATATGATTCCATGCTTGACCTGCATTATTAAATATTTTTTGCTCTTTATCTTTAAAGCTATGAACAACCACATCTTCTAAACACATATCATTGTACTTTGTTCCTTCAGCCAAGGTATTAAGCATATTAAAATATGCTTGGTGATGTTTACCATAATGCAATTGAATTGTATCTGATGATATTACTGGTGATAAATCATTTTCATCATATGGTAGTTCTGGTAAATTAAATTTTTTCATGTCATTCATAAAAAACTCCTATTAATAAATTATTATGTGATAAATTTAGATTCAATTTAGTAGATAATATATTAACAAGAGAAGGTAAAATATGACAAAAATAAAATTAGGAGATTTTGAAGTTACACTTAATGGACAACTACCATCTGTTGGTAGTCAGCTGCCAGACTTTTTACTAGCTGATGAAAACTTAAGCAATAAGACCTTGAAAGATTTTAAAGGAAAGAAGTTGGTGTTAAATATTTTTCCAAGCATGAACACTCCAGTATGTTCTGCTTCTGTTGTAAAATTCAATCAATTAGCGAGTAGTTTTGAGAATACAGTAGTATTATGTATTTCAAGAGATTTAGCATTCGGACATAAACAGTTTTGTATTAATAACAATATTGGAGATGTTGTATTACTTTCAGATATGAGAAATGATAATTTTGCAAACAATCTTGGAATTTTACATACTAACGGTAAGTTTCAAGGACTGTTAGCAAGATCAGTGATTGTTGTTGATGTAGATAAAAACATTATTTATACAGAGTTAGTGCCTCAAACCGGTCATGAGCCTAATTATGATAAGGTTATAGAGGTTCTTACTTAGTAATAAGAACTGGGCAATTACATTTTTGAGCAATACTAATTGGTTTGCTACCAAAAAAATATTTCATAATGGGATTTTTTGGCGAAACACCTAAAATAATAATGCTATCATCTTTGGCATGATCAACAATTGCATTTACAGTTGAACCTTCAAGAATTTTTGTACTAACATTAATTTTATTTTTTAAAAACATATTCTTAGTTTTCAAAAGAAGCTTATCAGTTTTTTCATATGATTTTTTATCTTCATAAACTGCTACAATTTCAACTGTTAATTTATATGATTTAGCAAAATTAATAGCGGTATCGATAGCTTTTTCAGAACCTTTGGAATCATTTACTGGAAGCAGTATTTTATATTTTTTACTAACAGAATAATTTTTAACTACAAATACAGCACTGTCAATAAAATGAATTAGTTTATTGTGAATGCCTTTATTTCCTCCACCTCCAATGATAGCAATATCATGTTTATTTACTTCAACCTCATCTTTAAGCTGTTCAATTATTTCACCAGTTCGCATAATCAAATCTATATTGTCTGAATGTTGCTCTTTCAGAAGAACTTTCATTCTGGAGTTTTCTTCATCAACCAATAAATAATCATCAAATTTGTTTGTATCAGTTTCTTCAATATATTTTTTTGATATTAGGAAATCATATGCCCATTCTAGTGTTCTAATTCCAGGTCTGTAAAGTTGACGATCGTCAAGATTTTGGTGAACGACACTAACATCTTTTTCTGAAAACTGACTAATTTTTTTCCCAACATAAGCTATTGTTGTTGAAGATTTAAAAGAATTAGCAATTTTCATTCCTAGGTCAAGCGTAGGTTTAGAAAACTCTTTTCCTCCAATAGCAATTAGTATCTTCAAAGCGTTACCCAGTAAAATTGTGACATTAGATATAAGATAAGAATCGATATAATAAACATCAATATACCAACTCTAAAAAATACTTTTGTTGAAACAAGTCCAGTTGAATAAATAATCATTGCTGTTGGAGAAGAAATGACTGTTAAAAAAGAAAATCCAGATGCAATTGCAGATGAAAGAGCAAAAGATATATCAGTTGGATGTAGCTCAATAGCCATGGGACCAATTAGAGAAACCGTTGCTGAGCTTGTAAAAAAGTTTGCTGTAAGACCTGATAAAATTGCCATTATCGACCAACTTACATTCATTGAATTAGAAGGTAGTGAATTTAACAATTCATTAAATTTTATTACTAGCCATGACGAAGCTCCGGTTTCATTGATTTGAAACCCTAATGAAATTGTTGCAGCAAATAATAAAATTACTCCCCAATTGGTATTCTTATTGATTTCCTCCCATGTAATCATACCAAAAATCATAAAAGTTAGGGCTCCACCAAGCGCAATAATACCTAATCCATAAATATCATTAAAAGTAAACCAGCTAGCAATAATTGCAATAATTATTAAACATGAAAAAAGGTGATTAATATCTTTTTTGATGCTTCTATTTTCAACATTTTTCTTATAGCCACGCATTTTTATATTTTTTAGCGAAGAAGGAAAGGCGAATTGCAAAACGAAATATGCAACAATTAATTGAATAATTAATATCGGATATGCATGTTTCATCCATTTCCAGTAATCAATATGAACATTACTAAATTCTTGAAGATAGTTAATCATTATGACATTTCTTGCTCCGCCTGAAGGAGTTCCAATTGACCCAATAATTGTTCCATATGCTATTGAAAAAAGTGTGATTAAAACTGCATTTTTACTATCAGTTTGTTGTGTGTCTATATTTTTAATTACAGATAAGCCAATTGGTAGCATTATTGCTATCACAGTATGTTCGCCTAAAAATGAAGAAAGAATAGCAGAGATTGACATTAGACCCGCTAAAAACATCCTCTTACTTTTTCCAAAAATAAAAACTATGAATCTTGCCAGTCTTATGTCAAGACCTTGATGTACAATTGCAATTGCAAACATTAAGGATCCCATAACAAAAAGTACCGCATCATTCATAAAAGAAGACGCTACTTGATCAGGAGGAGCAACCCCTAAGACTACCTGCAAAACTAATGTCAATAGAGCTATTGCAGGAAATGGAATGGGTTCAAATGTTACAAGCATAAAAACAAGTACCAGTATAATTAAGCTGTGATAGGCTGGAGCAGAGAGACCAATTGGCGTGCTTAAATTCAATAGAAATATTGAAACCAAAATACTATAAACGAACCATTTCTTTTGTGAAAACCAAAACAAAATTGATGAAGAGATTATTTTATATGATTCATTCATGAATTCTAATTTATCTAATTTAATGAAAAAAAGTTAATACTTAAGTTTTATAGCTTGACTGAATACCAATATAGATGTAATGTTTACAGGTAATTTTTAAAAATTATTTAAGTATTTCTTAAGAGATAAAATGCAACTATTTCCAAAATGGACAAATAACTTTCCAGGGATTTTCCTGATAGCAGTTTTTCTGCTGATTTTTTCGTTATCTTCTTTTTTATGGTACTATGGTTCTCCTTATTATACAGATGTTGGATATGCTCCATCACAACCAGTCCCATACAGTCATAAATTGCATGCTGGGGACATGGGTATAGATTGTCGTTATTGTCATGTTGGGGTTGAGCAAGGATATTCTGCAGTTATTCCTCCCACAGAAACTTGTATGGGATGCCATACTTATGTTAAAACTGATAGCGAAAAATTAAAACTTGTTAGAGAAAGTTGGGAAACTGGTAAGCCTATTGAATGGATTAAGGTGCACATGCTTCCTGAATACGCATATTTCAATCACAGTGTTCATGTTAATTCAGGTGTCGCATGTATATCATGTCACGGTAATGTTGCTGAGATGGAGGTTGTTTATCAGGTACAGCCACTAAGTATGGATTGGTGTTTAGATTGTCACAGATCCGATGCACCAGAAGTTAGACCTGTAAATGAAGTTACAAATATGTATTGGACACCCCCTGCAGATTATGATCAATTTGTATCATCATGGGTTGCGGAGCATGGTGAAGAAAGACCAGTTGGAGATTGTCAAAAATGTCACAGATAGATAAGAAAAATCAAGAATTTGTTAAAACTAACTCTCATCAAATGAATAGTTCTGAAAATAATGAGTTTGGTTACTGGAAAAGTTTAAAAGATATTTCTTCAGAAGAAGATTACAATCGTTTCCTAAAGCAATCTGATCATAATGAAGATAATGGTCTTTCCAGAAGGAATTTTTTATCTCTAATTGCAGCTTCAGTTGCATTGGCAGGATTAGAAGGTTGTAAAAAGCCAGTTCAGAAAATTATTCCTTATGTTGAAGCTGAAATAGGTACTATTCCAGGCATACCGAAATATTATGCAAGCACAATTCCGTGGAAAAATAATGCTTTAGGTGTTGTAATTGAAAATCATGATGAAAGGCCAGTTAAGGTAGAAGGAAACGAGAAGCACCCATCAACTCTAGGAAAGTCTAATGCATTTTCTCAGGCTAGTACAATTGAAATGTATGATCCAGATAGAGCAAGAGGGTTAAAATACAACGGTAAAAAAGTAGATTGGTCAGAATATCTGAAGTTTGCTAAAGATATTAATAAAGGTGACGGAAAAGGATTAGCAGTTTTAATGCAAGAATCTTCTTCTCCAACTATTAAATCAATTCAAAACGATTTTAAGACAAAGTTTCCTAGTGCAAGCTGGGTTTCTTATGAATCTGTGAATAATGAAAACCTTTACAAGGGAATTGAAAAAGCATTTTCAAAAAAATTACAGCCAATTTATAGATTAGAAAATGCACAAATAATTGTTTCTCTAGGTTCAGACTTTTTAGGCGTTGATGACAATAATATTTATAATACAAGAAAATTTGCTCAAAATAGAGATATCGTTGATGAAAATAGTACAATGAATAGACTGTATGTAGCAGAAAGTTCTATTACGTCTACTGGCTCTAGCGCTGACCATAGATTGAATATTCCTCAACATGAGATGGAAAGTATTTTAGCAGAACTGTCCTATGAGCTGAAAAAGCTTGGGCTTTCAGTAGATGCGAACAAAGTAAAAAGCTCAAATAATTTATGGATTAAAGCCGCTGCTGAAGATTTAATGAGCAATAGAGGAGATTCTATTATTTTAGGTGGATCACAACTTTCGCCAGAATTTCATCAACTAATTGCATTATTAAACAATCAATTAAATGCTCCTATAGATTATTACCCTCTCAGTTTATCTCAGGTCTCATCTTTAGCAGATTTTAAATCTTTATGCGATGATATTAAAAATAACAAAATAAAAAACTTAATTATCTTGGGAGCAAATCCTGTATATGATTCTCCAGCTGATTTTAATTTTGGAGATCTACTTAAAAATGTTCCAAATTCAGTTCATTTAACAAATATATTAGATGAAACTTCTAAGCTATGTTCTTGGAATATTGCAATGACTCATTATTTTGAGTGTTGGGGTGATGCAATGTCTTATGATGGTTTTGTAAGTATTATTCAGCCTCAAATAATGCCATTATTTGATTCTAAAAGTGCCATTCAGGTTTTGACTCCATTGGTATACTCAAAAGAGCTTAGTTCTTATGATACTGTTAAAAATGTTTGGAAGTCAGATATTGTTAAATCAGGAAATTTTGAAAGAGAGTGGGAAAAAGTCCTTCACGATGGATTGTATAAGAATACAATTATAAAAAAAGAACAAGTTAGACCTTCATCAAAAACCTCTACAACGCAATTAAATAATTTTATCAAGCTTGATGATAATAAATTTGAAATTGTATTTAATGCTTCTTCCTCAATTTATGATGGAAGATTTGCTAACAATGGCTGGTTGCAAGAAATTCCAAAGCCAGTAACAAGTTTGACTTGGGACAATGCAGCATTAATTAGTATTAAAGTTGCAAAAAAATTAAATATTAAAAACGGTCAAATGATTGAAATTAAAATTGATAATAAGTCTATTAAACTTCCAGCTTGGATAACTCCTGGACAAAATCAAAAATCTATTTCTCTAGAGCTTGGTTATGGGAGAGAATTTGAAGGAAGACTTGGAAACGGCGTTGGATTCAATGTTTATCCTTTGAGGATGTCCAGCAATCCTAGCTATTCACTTAATGCTTCAATTTCAGTTTTAGATGAAACTTACCCACTAGCATCTACTCAAGATCATCACGGGTTAGAGGAAGATCAATATGCAGCTCCAGGATTTGATAAATTATCAAATAATGAAGTTCAGTCTAGAATTCCTGAACTTGTCAAACAGTCAACTCTAGATTATTATAAGGATAATCCAGATTGGGTTCAGAAAAAAGTTGAAGAACACAAGCCAGACAAGAAAAGAAGTTGGGCTGATCATTCAATGTACAATCCTGAACCTGAATATGATTATTCAAAAGGACCTCAATGGGGAATGTCAATAGATTTGACTAGCTGTACATCTTGTAATGCATGTTCAATTGCGTGTCAAAGTGAAAACAATATTCCTGTTGTAGGAAAGCAGCAAGTTATGAATGGTCGTGAAATGCATTGGATTCGAATAGATAATTATTTTGCAGGTGATCCTGATAATCCAGAAATGTCAACACAGTCTGTAGCATGTGTGCATTGTGAGTTAGCTCCTTGTGAAACAGTATGTCCTGTAGCTGCTACAACACATTCCAGTGACGGTGTAAACCAAATGACTTACAATAGATGCTTAGGAACAAGATATTGTGCCAATAATTGTCCTTATAAAGTTAGAAAATTTAATTTTTATAATTATACTCGCGATCTTCCTGAAGTTGTTCAAATGGCAATGAATCCCGATGTCTCTATAAGATTTAGAGGGGTTATGGAAAAATGTACATATTGCTATCAAAGAGTAAGCGCTGCTCGTATTTCTGCTGATAATGAAAATCGCGAAATTCAAGATGGTGATTTTCAAGTGGCTTGTCAGCAATCTTGTCCAGCAGATGCAATCAAATTTGGTGACATAAATGATCCAAATAGCGCTGTAAGTAAGGCAAAAAGAAGAAATCGTGATTATGCTTTACTATCTCATTTAGGAACAGCTCCAAGAACCACATATTTAGCTAAAATTAGAAATCAAAATCCAAAATTAAGCTCAAATGCTCATAATGGGAGTCATCACTAGATGTCAAATGAAGCAATAAAATCAAAAGCTCAAATTAGAGCTGAAAAACTTTTGCCTGGCAACCAGGACTTCACATCAATAACTAATGATATTGCTGGTGTTCCAGAACAAAAAAAGACACCAATACAATGGTGGCTATTGTTTGGTTTTGCATTATCACTTTTGGCTATCTTTGCCGGAAGCGTAGGCTTCTTAATATGGGAAGGTACTGGAATTTGGGGTATCAACAATCCTGTTTTTTGGGGATGGGCAATTATTAATTTTGTTTGGTGGGTTGGTATTGGGCATGCCGGTACATTAATTTCAGCTATTTTGCATCTGTTTAGGCAGAATTGGAGAAATGCTATTAATCGTTTTGCTGAAACAATGACTCTGTTTGCAGTTATTTGTGCTCTTGTTTTTCCAGGTATTCATGTTGGTAGAATTTGGGTTGCTTATTGGTTTTTACCCATTCCAAATCAAATGGGAATGTGGCCTAACATGAGAAGCCCTCTTATATGGGATTTTTTTGCTGTATTCACTTACTTTACTGTTTCATTACTATTTTGGTATACCGGTTTAATTCCTGACTTAGCTACGTTGAGAGATAGGGCTAAAGGGCTAAAAAAGAAAGTATATGGATTCTTTGCTCTTGGGTGGAGAGGTGGAAACAGACAGTGGCAACATTATGAATTAGCTTATCTAGTTTTAGCTGGAATTTCAACGCCACTTGTATTATCCGTACATAGTGTTGTTAGTTCTGACTTTGCTACCAGTGTAATCCCAGGCTGGCATACAACAATATTTCCTCCATATTTTGTTGCTGGAGCGATTTATTCTGGATTCGGAATGGTAATGACATTATCAATTATTGCTAGAAAAGTATATAATCTAGGACATATAATAACAGTAGAGCATTTAGATAAAATGGCTCAAATAATGCTGCTTACAGGTTGTATGGTAGGTTATGCATATTCAATGGAATTCTTTGTTGCTTGGTATAGTGGAAATCAATACGAATCTTTTGCTTTCGTTAATAGAGCTTTAGGTCCATATTGGTGGGGCTACTGGGCTATGATATTTTGTAATGTTGTTGTACCGCAATTCTTTTGGTTTGAAAAATATAGAAGACATATACCATTCTTATTTATAACCTCTATTTTAGTCAACATAGGAATGTGGTTTGAGCGTTTTGTTATTGTTGTTATTACTTTACACAGAGATTTCATGCCAGGAGCTTGGGCAATGTATAATCCAACAATATGGGATGTTTCAATTTATTTAGGTACCTTTGGTCTATTCTTTACAGGTTTCTTATTGTTTTTAAGATTTTTACCAATGGTATCTATTGCAGAGGCAAAATTAGTTTTGCCAGAATCAAACCCTCATCACGGACATGATCATGAATAAGTATGGAGTCTTAGCTAGGTTTAACAGCCCTCAATCTTTGGTGCATGCCGCAGAAAAAGTAAGAGATGAAGGATTTATCAATTTTGACTGTCATTCACCATTCCCTATACATGGAATGGATGATGCAATGGGCTTAAAACGATCAAAATTAGGCTATCTTATTGGTATAATGGGCTTAACTGGAGCTTTGTTTGGTTTTGGATTGCAGTCATGGATTCATTCAATTGAATATCCAATGAATATCAGTGGAAAACCTTTTTTTGCTTATCCGGCATATGCAATTATTACATTTGAATTAATGGTTTTATTTAGTGCTTTTGGCGCAGTTTTTGGAATGATGTTTTTTAATAGAATTCCAAGATTCCATCATCCTGTATTCTACTCTGAAAAATTTTCAGATGTTAGTAGCGATGCTTTCTATGTTAGTATTGAAGTTGATGATCCAAAATATGAAGAAAACAAAGTTATTTCTTTTTTACAGGGTTTAGGCGGTACAGAAATTGAGGTATTAAAAGATGAGAATTAATCTAATTATCCTTTCAGTTTTGCTGTTAACCGGTTGTTTCAGAGGTTCCAAATTTGAAAATACTCCTATTCACTTAAATCCTAATATGGATAACCAGCAAAAGTATAGATCTTTAGAAGAAAGTAATTTTTTTGAAGATGGTTCTACAATGAGAAAGCCAATTGAAGGAACTATCGCTAGAGGTATGATTGCAGAAAATCATTCTTACATTAGTGGAAAAAATGATGATAACTCATATTTAATAAATAATCCTATTGAATTAACGGCAGAGATATTAAATAGAGGTCAAGATAGATATAATATTTATTGTAGCGTATGTCATTCTCAAGTTGGAAATGGAAAAGGTATTGTTACACAATATGATTATCCAGTTATTCCTGCTAATTTACATGACCAAAGGATAAGAGAACAAGCTGATGGAGAAATGTATAACACTATAGTTTATGGTTTGCGAAGTATGCCAGCTTATGGATATCAACTTAATACGGAAGATGTCTGGTCTATTATTCATTATGTTAGAGCTCTGCAAAGAAGTCAAAATGCTACCTTTGAAGACTTACCAAAAGAAGAACAAGATAAATTGAATGGCAAATCATGAACTTAGATTCTAGATCATATACATACTCTTCAAACAAGTCAAATAATCTCATATTAATTTCTGCTGGATTTATTTTATTGAGTATTGCATGGTTTATGGGTTTTTCTTCAAAAGAATTTTATTTTTCATATTTAACATCATATTTCTATTGGTTGAGTATTCTACTTGGAGGAATGTTTTTTACATTGGTACATTATGCATTCTCTTCTACATGGAGCGTTGCAATCAGGAGAGTTATGGAAAATACAATCATGCTAATGCCACTATTTACTATTCCTTTTGTCCCAATTTTATTTGGTATGGATAAATTGTTTAAATGGCTTCCTTCGCATAGCTATTGGAAAACCCATGATTTTGAAGCTGATCATTTAATACAGCATAAATTAGCTTACTTAAATGAAAGTTCATTTATTACTAGAGCAGTTATGTATTTTGCTCTTTGGAACATTATAGCATTTTTTATTTATTACAATTCAACCAAACATGATAAAACAGGCGATCCAAAAATATTAGAAAATCTACGTTACTTCTGTATGAGTCCTATTGGTGTATTGTTTTTTACTAGTCTAACATTTGCAGGCTTAGACTGGCAAATGAGTCTAGACCCACATTGGTATTCAACAATGTATGGAGTCTATACTTTTGCTGGAGCATTTTTAGCCTTCTTAGCGTTTTTAACTTTTACTTTATTGAGGATGCAAAATCAAGGTTATTTAGATAAAATTGTTACAGTTGAACATTACCACGATCTTGGTAAGTATCTTTTTGCTTTTACAGTATTTTATTGTTACATAGCTGGTGCTCAATTCTATTTCATTTGGTATAGTAATATACCGGAAGAAACTATTTGGTACTTGCATAGATGGGTTGGCTCCTGGAAGTATATCAGTATTCTATTAATTGTTGGTAAGTTTTTTATACCATTCTTTATTATGATATTTAGAGGTTCAAAAAGAAATCTTAGATTATTACAGGTTATGTCAATTTGGATATTATTTATACATTACATCGACATCAACTTTATAATTATGCCAACATTTCATCATCATGATTTCCATTTTGGATTGTATGATTTAGCAACTATGTTTGGTTTTGCAGCATTATTCATCGGAGGGTTTAAGTATATTACTTCAAGGTCTAATCTAGTACCTTTAAATGACTCAGAACTTATTCACTCTATTAACCATAGGAATCATTAATTATGGATAGCAACCCAACAGGTTATGAAAAACAAGATATTCCAGTTAAGCCAGTTTTAATTGGAGGCGCAATATTTATAGTAACTGTTTTGATAACAATATATATGTTATTTGAGTACTATGTCAGAGTATTAGATGATGCAACTTATGATTTCAAATTGAGCAAACGTTCTACAAAATTAGAACAACTAAGAAAATTTGAAAAAGAGAACCTAAATGGCTACAAAGCTAAAGAAGATGATAAAAATTCATATCAAATTCCTATTGAAAAATCTAAAGAAATACTCTTGAATGAAAAGAAGTAGAATTTTTCCTTTAATTATTTTTTTTATTATATCAAGTTTTGTTTACCCACAAACTTTAAAGACTGAATTTCCAGCAGAACAACAAATTGACGTAATAGAAAATTTAGGGAAATATGTTCCTCTAGATGCTGAATTTATTAATGAAGATGGAAAAGTTGTAAAGCTAGCTTCTTTTTTCGAAAGTGAAATTCCAACTGTTTTAACTTTGAACTATTTTGAATGTCCAATGCTATGCACCTTAGTTCTAAACGGTCTTGCAGAATCTTTAAAAAATTTAACATTAAATGCAGGTGAAGATTTTCAAGTTATAACCATTGATATTAATCCAAATGAAAAAACTTTATTTGCTAATCAAAAAAAGAAAAATTATGTCAATGGATTTGGGCTTCAAAATATTAAAGATGATTGGCATTTTTTAACTGGTGATCAGGTTAATATAAAAAAAGTTGCAGATAGCATTGGGTATATATATTATTATGATAATCAGCGAGATGAATATATGCATCCAGCTGCCATAACACTACTGAGTCCAGAGGGAAAAATTTCTAGATATTTATATGGAATTGAATATCCCACAAAAGACTTAAAGTTAGGATTATTGGAAGCCTCGGAAGGTAAAATTGGCTCAACTTTAGATAAGATTATCTTATATTGCTACCACTACGATCCTTATAAAAATACTTATACAATTTTTGCTACCAATATTATGCGATTAGGAGGTATATTTACTATCATTTTCCTTGGCATTATGTTAGTAGGTTATTGGAAAAAAGATAAAAACTTATTTGATAAAGGCAACTTGAATGTTAGATAGATTGACAGAATTTTTCTTTCCTAAGCAGGTATCCACGTTTGCTAGCGATATCGACAACTTATATTTTTTCATATTTTATTCATCGGTAGCATTATTTTTCATTGTTGTTTTTGGGATGGTTTACTTGGCTGTAAAATACCGCCACAAAAAGGGAGAAGAGTTAAAATTAACTAGCAGCAAAGATCATAGTAATTTACTCGAATCTTTATTCTTTATTATACCTCTCATCTTAGTATCTATAACATTTGTATGGGGAATTAGATCATACTTAAAAATGGTTATTGTTCCAGATGATGCAATTGAAATTAAAGTTACAGGTCAGAGTTGGTTCTGGACTTTTGATTATCCTGATGGTGGTACTACTCTAAATGAGCTTGTTGTTCCATCCAATCAGCCTATAAAATTAGTTTTGTCCTCTAAGGATGTTCTTCATAGCTTTTTTATTCCAGTTATGAGAAGTAAAATGGATGCTCTACCTAACAGATATAATGTTATGTGGTTTGATGCCACTCAAGAGGGTGTTTATGATATTTTTTGTACAGAGTACTGTGGTACTGGACATTCTCAAATGGGAGCAAAGGTAATTGTTATGAAGCCAGCTCAATACGAAGAATGGGCTAATGAAATTGGTTCTGATGATGACAGTATTCCGCTAGATGAGCTCGGAGCAAAGTTATATACTAAAAAAGCTTGTAACACTTGTCATACTTTGGATGGATCCGCTTTAGTTGGACCTTCATATTTGCAAACTAGTCAAATGTGGGGACAAGAGAGAGTATTTGACGATGGGACCTCAACTGTTATTAATGAGAATTATATTAGAAGTTCTATTCTTGAGCCACAGACTCAAATTGTTGCAGGGTACCAAGGTGTTATGCCTACATATCAAGGTTTATTAAATGATAGAGAGCTTGATGCATTAATAGCTTTCTTAAAATCATTAAACGAAGATTCTCAAATTTAATGGTAAATTAAGAGGAATTTATGAGTGAAAATATAAAGCAAAATTATTTGAATCATCCTAAAGGTTTAATGTCATGGTTATTGACTTTAGATCATAAGAGAATAGGATTAATGTATTTAGTTAGTGGAATTCTATTTTTCTTTTTAGGAGGATTACTTGCTCTTGTTATGAGAATGGAACTTGCAGCACCAGGAAATGATTTTATATCTAATGATACATACAATAATGTATATACATTACATGGTGCAATTATGATATTTCTTTTTATTATTCCTGCTATTCCTGGTGCTTTAGGAAATATACTCCTCCCATTAATGGTTGGTGCAAAGGATGTAGCTTTTCCTCGACTTAATCTTGCAAGTTTTTATATATATTCATTCGGTGCTCTTTTTGCTATGTATACTATAATAAACGGAGGAGTTGATACAGGTTGGACGTTCTATACACCATATTCAACTCAAAGTACCTCTAATGTTGTACCTATGACTCTTGGTATTTTTATTATTGGATTTTCATCAATTTTAACAGGATTGAATTTTATTGCGACCGTTCATAAGATGAGAATTCCTGGATTGACATGGTACAAATTACCATTATTTGTTTGGGCTTTATATGGTACTTCTTTAGTTCAAATTACAGCGACACCAGTGCTCGCTATTACAATGGTATTATTGATGCTAGAAAGATTTCTTGGTATTGGAATTTTTGATCCTGCTTTAGGAGGAGACCCTGTTCTTTATCAACATTTCTTCTGGTTTTATTCTCACCCTGCAGTATATATTATGATTCTACCTGCCTTTGGAATTATTAGTGAAATTATTCCAGTCCACTCAAGAAAGAAAATTTGGGGATATAAATTTATTGCCTACTCTACATTGTCAATAGCATTTATTGGATTTTTAGTTTGGGGTCATCATATGTTTACGTCTGGGCAATCTGTTTTCTCTCAAATTGTCTTCTCTTTTATAACATATTTTGTTGGTATACCAACAGGGGTTAAAATATTTAGTTGGATATTAACAATGTATAAAGGACAGGTTTCATTTACGCCACCTATGCTTTACGCTTTGTCCTTTTTATTTCTATTTACTATCGGTGGTTTAACTGGAATTTTTCTAGGCGCTGTTGCTTTAGACATACATTTGCATGATACATACTTTGTAGTAGCACACTTTCATTATGTTATGCAAGGCGGAACTATCGTTGCTTTCCTTGGAGGGCTTCATCATTGGTGGCCAAAAAGTTTTGGTGTAATGTATAATCAAACCATAGCAAAAATATGTGCTTTTGGTGTTTTTTTAGGTTTCAATGGAACATTTTTTCCTCAATTCTTATTAGGGCTTAGAGGTATGCCTAGAAGATATGCTACCTATTCAGAAAAATTTGTAGAGCTACATAGTTATTCAACATTCTGGTCTGGTATATTAGGTATTTCAATATTTATAGCTATCATGAATTTGTTTTGGTCATTTATCAAGAAAAATAAAGTTGATCCAGGATCTAATCCTTGGGGAGGAATGACTTTAGAATGGACGCATACATCATCTCCGCCTCATCCTCATAATTTTGAAGAAGAGCCAGTGCTTGAGCACGGTCCATATGATTATGACAAAGTAATTGTTGAAAAAACATACAAATAATGAGCAATCACAATCCAGACGCACCAAAGCACTTAAAACATTACTTTACTAATGTAGATCAACAGTATGAAACCTCAAAATTTGCTATGTGGGCATTTATTTTGACTGAAGTTTTAACTTTCGCAGGCTTGTTTGTGGCATACATAGTTTTTAGATCATGGTATCCAGATATGTTTGTAGACGCTCATAAATTGTTAGATGTTAATAAGGGATTAATGAATACAATTGTCCTTATTACAAGCTCACTTACAATGGCACTAGCTATATGGGCTATCCAGAAAAATAACAGAAAATTATCGCTTATAATGCTAATTGCAACTTTTGTTTTTGCATTCTGTTTTCTTGGAATAAAATTTCTAGAATATTCGCATAAATTTGAAGTTGGACAGCTGCCAGGAGAGTATTACTTCTACATGGGTCCAGAGGTAGTTCATCTTAATAATCCACATATATTTTTTAGTATATATTTTATAATGACAGGACTGCATGGACTGCATGTCGCTATTGGAATGGGTCTAATAGCTTGGCTGATTTATGCTACCTATAAAGGTAATTTATCTTCAGAGTATTATACTCCGATGGAAATGATAGGTATCTTTTGGCATTTAGTCGATTTAATTTGGATTTATTTATTTCCACTATTTTACTTAATAGGATAAAAAATATGTCAGAACACCATATAACACCGCTTAGAACATACTTAATAATTGCAGCTTCATTGCTTTTCTTGTCAGGAGTGACAGTTTGGGTTTCTTATGTAGATTTAGGTCCGTTGAATATAGTTGTAGCTATGCTTGTTGCAACAATTAAAGCAAGTTTAGTAGCGTTCTTTTTTATGCATTTATTATGGGACGATAAAAAGAACTTAACTATGTTTTTAATGTCGTTAATGTTCTTTGGAATTTTTGTAACTATTACTTTGCTTGATACTGAGTTTAGAGGAGATTTAGACTTAAATCCTGAAGTAAAAGATCCAATCAATAAAAGAGCAGCATTTTATGATACCTTACCTCTGACAGATACTCACGGCCATCCAGTCGATGAACATTCTGATAATCATCATGAGGATAAGGATCATCATTAAATGACAAATAAGTTTTTTTTCAGATCTGCTCTTATATCAACTATATTATCTTACCTTTTAATTTTTGTGGGTGGATTAGTGAGGGTTTCTGGATCTGGATTAGGATGCCCTGATTGGCCAAAGTGTTTTGGAAGATGGATACCTCCAACAAGTATTGAACAGATTCCATTGCATATTGATTCGACAGCATTCAATATCGTTCTTGCTTGGATTGAATATGGAAATAGAATGCTAGGAGTGATTGTTGGTATTTCAATTGTGTTAATGACAATCATTGCTATTATCCACTTTAGAAAAAATAGTAAAATTTTCTATTCATCAATCTTATCTTTATTTCTGGTTGGTGTTAATGGAGGATTGGGAGCAATTGTTGTTTCTTCTCTACTCAATCCATTCATTGTAAGCATACACATGATTTTAGCGTTGTTCTTGGTTTCTGTATTAAGCTATGCAACAATAGAGTCTTACAAGCTTATAAATAGCAATCAATTCACTAGCATTTATCTATCAAGTAACGTATCAATATCTTTAATAGCTCTTTGGATTTTGATTGTCATAGAAATTTTATTAGGAACAGGCATTAGAACTAATATTGAATTAATCGCTATTGATAATCCTTTGTTATCAAAAGGTGAGCTTCTAGGTGCGTTAGATTCATATAAGTACTTACACTCAGTTTTAGGTTTTTTACTTTTGTTTTTAAGTGTTTATATAGTCTATTTATTCAAAGATGATTTTTTTGGTCTTTCTAAACAGTTAGTATATTTTATTTTTGGCATGATATTATTCCAAATATTTTTGGGAGAATTAATGATTTTTTTTGAACTACCTCAACTTACTAGGCTTTTTCATACATGGGGTTCATCTTGGCTTGTAGGAATTATAATTATATTGTATAATACTTTGCATTATGAGCAGCCTAAATAAAAAACTTATTTTAGCATTCTTATTTTTTTTTATGTTTGGATCTTTTGGGTTCTACGTTATTGATAATGCAGCAAAGTCTAGGATTAATAACATAGGCATCATTGGGCAAGTCCCAGCATTTTCTCTAACGAATTTTGATGGATCTATAATAACTGAAAAACAATTAAATGATAAAATATCTATTATAAGTTTTATGTTTACGCAATGCGATGGAGCCTGCCCTATAATGTCAGATAATATGTCAATACTCCAAGAACGGTTTTCCTCTTCTGATGATATCCAGTTTTTTTCAATTACAACTGATCCAGAATTTGATACTTTGAGTGTTTTATCTGATTTTTCAGCTCAGTATAGTAATAAGGATAATTGGTTTTTCCTTAGAGGAGATATTTCAGATGTAATAAGCTTATCAGAGCAAGGATTTTTTCTATCAGCAGCATTATTGCCTATAGGACATTCAACTCGTTTTGTACTTGTAGATAAAGATTCAAATATACGCAAGTATTATGAAGGAACAGTAGAGTCTAATATCTACGAACTTCAAAGCGATATAGTCACCTTGTTAAATAAAGAATAATATGCTAAAAAATCTTATCGAATTGACAAAAGTAAGAATTGGCTTTTTAGTTCTGGTCACCAATGTAATAGGTTTCTATTTAGGCTCTCAGGGTCAAATTGACTTATCTCTTTTATTCTTTACCATTATGGGAACATTATTATGCTCAACCGGTTCATCTGTTATGAATAATGTTATTGAATCTGAAACTGATAAACTTATGGAAAGAACAAAGAATAGAGTTTTGCCAACGCAAAAAATTTCTCTTTTATCTGCTAAAATAATTGGATTTACATTTATTATTAGTGGTTTATCAATCTTAAATTTTAAGGTTAATTCACTTACTTGTATTTTGTCACTGCTTACAATTGTTTCCTATTTATTCTTATATACTCCTTTGAAAAGAAAATCTTGGTTAAATACTTCTATGGGAGCTATACCAGGAGCATTGCCGCCGCTAGGTGGGTGGACAGCGGCTACAGGTTCATTAGAATGGGGAGGTGTCGCAGTTTTTTTAATTTTATTTTTTTGGCAACATCCGCATTTTTACTCAATTGCATACTTGTACAAAGAAGATTACAAGAACGCAGGATTACAAATGCTTCCAGTTATAGATGGAGGAATAAAAAGAACAGTTTTACATATTTTTCTTCATGCCTTAATATTGATTCCAATTTCAACTCTTCCATTCTTTTTTGGTGTTTCAGGTAGAGTCTATTTTGTAGGAGCATACATCCTTAGCAATATTTATATGCTGCTCTGTCTGCCGTTTATTCTTGAACAAAATAAAGAGAATGCTAGATTAATTTTTAAGACTTCAATTTACTATTTTCCCTTACTTTTAAGCTTAATTGTAGCTGATCTAAGAGTCTAGTTTTTCAATTCTTCGTTGATGCCTTCCTTCTTCAAAAGAAGTTGAAAGCCAAAGGTCAATTATTTCTTCAGCTCTTGATTTATCAACAAATCTAGCACCGATAGATAGCACGTTTGCATTATTGTGTAATTTAGAAAGTTGAATTATTTCTTCTGGACCATTGTAAAAAACAGCAGCTCTAATTCCTTTAATTCTATTAGCTGCAATTGCTTCTCCTTGCCCTGAACCTCCAAAAATTATACCAATAAGATTATTATCTGCTATATATTGAGCTGCTGGTAAAATAAAGTCGGGATAATCATCTTTAGCATTATATGTAAAGGCTCCAAAATCTTTTATTTCTATACCTTTACCTGAAAGCATATTTTTAACATATTCTTTTAATTCAAAACCTGCATGATCAGTAGCTAGAACTATTTTTTTAATCATCCAAGTAGGCTTTAATTTTTGATTTAATCTTATTTTTTACAAATCCTAAATGATTGGCAACATCTATACCTGGCGCAGAAACTCCAAAATTATCTATTCCAATATTTAAACCATTTAAACCAGTAAATTTTTCCCATCCTGCAGTAATACCGGCTTCTATAGAAATTCTTTTATTGCATTTCTTTGACATAATTGAATCAATGTATGACTTTGTTTGTCTATCAAAAAGTTCCCAGCATGGAACATTTATTATTTGAACTTTATGGTTGAGATCCTTACATATTTCAATTGCTAAATGTACTTCAGAGCCAGATGCAAAAAGAACTGCATCAGGATTATCTTCTTTGCGAATAATATAAGCTCCGTGCTTAACTCCTTGCTCAATATAATTTTGATCCAGATTTAGCTTTGGCAATTTTTGTCTTGTTAAAAGAAGCGCACTCGGATTGCTGACATTTTCCATAATAGTTTTAAAGCTATAATAGGTCTCGAGTGAATCAGCTGGTCTAAAAACTAGAAGATTTGGAATATTTCTTAGCGACATTGTGTGCTCAACTGGTTGATGTGTTGGACCATCTTCTCCCACAAAAATTGAATCATGTGTAAATTCGTATAATACGTGCAAATTTTGAATAGCAGATAACCTTATTGCAGATCTTACATAGTCACTGAAAACAAGAAAAGTTCCTCCAAATGGAAAATGATTTCCATAAAGAGCAATACCATTCATTATTGCTCCCATTGGAAATTCTCTTACCCCGAATGCTATATTTCTTCCTTGTGAATTTTCAGAAGAAAAGTCCCCATAATTTTGAACAAAATTTGTTGTACAATTAGAGCCATCTAAATCAGCTGATCCGCCAATTAGGTTTGGAAATTTTGCAGCAAATTCATCAAGAGAGATCCCAAATGCCTGCCTGGTTGCCATTGCTTCACTTCCAAACTTTGGAACTGAAAGGGAATTTATCATTTCTTTGTAATTGTGTGATATATTCTTAAAAGTTTTGTCCAAAGCTTTGACACGATCTTTTAAAGGATTAAAATTTCTTTGAAAGTGATTTAAAATATCTTCATTGCAAAAAAATGAATCTTGAGGTAAACCCAATTTATTTTTTGTTAACTTTATTTCTTCTTCTGAAAATGGAGCACCATGAGATTTGGGGTTATTTTCTAAGCTATAACTTCCTTTGGCAATTGTGGTTTTACCTATAATTATGCTTGGTAATTTACTTGATTGAGCGTTTTTTATTGATTTCCTTATTTCGCTATGATTGTGACCATCAATTTCTTGTACATGCCAACCCATTGATTCATAGAGTTTGGCATAATCTGTAGAATCCACTCTCGAAGTTTTTCCAGCAATTTGAATATCATTTTTATCATAAAACATTATCAGATTTGATAACTTCCAATGTCCAGCTAAAGAGCTTGAGCCTAAAGCAATTGGTTCTTGAAGGTCTCCATCACCAGCTAAAATGTAGGTAAATCTATTTGATTGATTTTTATCAGCAGAAACTTTTTCCGCCAATGCCATTCCTATACCCATTCCAACACCTTGACCAAGCGGTCCAGTGTTAGCATCGATTCCAGGAGTTTCAATTTCTGGATGTCCAGGCGTAAGACTTCCCAGTTGCCTAAACTCTTTCAAATCTTTTAGGGATATGTAATTGCACATATACAAGATAGAATAAATTAACATACAAGTGTGGCCAACAGACAATACAACTCTATCTCTATTCTGCCAATTGGGATTATCTGGATCTATAGTTAAAAACTCAGAATATAAAATATATGTAAAATCAGCCAGTGACATTGGGCCTCCAGGATGGCCAGAATTAGCTTTGCTAACTCCATCAATTACTAGCCCTTTAATTACATTGACAGTAAATAAGTCTTTATCTTCTTTTGCCCAATTATTGAAATCCGATAACTTTTCAAAACTCATTTGTTATACATTTGATTAATAGTTTCTATGGGATTTTCTGATTGAAATACTTGCGATCCTGCTACAAGTATATCTGCGCCTGACTCAATTACGCTCTTATAATTTTCTAGTTTAATTCCCCCATCAACTTGAATTAAAATATTTTCCCTAATATTATTTTGATTTAGATAATCATCAATTTCAGAAATTTTATCTAGCATTGATGGAATAAAGCTTTGTCCACCAAACCCAGGTTCAACTGACATTACTACAATATAATCTATATACTCTAGGTATTTTTTAATTATAGAAAATGGTGTTTTTGGTTTTAATGCTAAACCGCATTTCAAATTATTTTTTTTAATTGTATTAATCAAAATTTTTGGAGGGAAAGTAAATCGTGATTCAGTTGCTTCTATGTGAAAGGATATACCATCAGCCCCAGCTTTGATAAATGGCAAAAGCATATCGAATGGGTTACTTACCATTAAATGTACATCAAAAAATAAATCTGAGTGACTTCTCAAATCTTTCACCACTGAAGGACCAAAAGATAAATTAGGTACAAATTGTTGATCCATAATATCTAAATGAAGCCATTTTGCATTTGATATATTACAGAAATTTATTTCTCTTTTAAGGTTGTAAAAGTTTGCTCCAAGGATTGATGGTGCAATAAGGGGTTTTTTATCTTTTGACATTATGCTTAAGCTACATAGAAATTTTTTTCAATAGCAAAGGAATTGTTGATAAATAGGTATGTTTTTTTTACTTTTAGACCGACTAGTCGGTTTATGAGCAAGGATATTCAAAATAATAAAAAAAATTTAGTCCTCAATGCAGCTGTTAAAGTTTTGACAAGCAAAGGATATTATAGCAGTACTATGGATGATATTGTTATAGAGTCTAAAATGAGTAAAGGAGCAATCTATCATTATTATTCTAGCAAAAAAGATGTTTATCTTGCTGTTATTGAAATGTGGGAAAAGCAAACACAAGATTTGCTTGCTCCTGCATTAAGTGAAAAGTCAAGTGCAAAAGCTATAAAGAAAGTTTTTTCACTTCTATCAAAACAATTAAAAATTGATGGCAGTTTTTTTAATTGCTTGCCGACTCTTTGGGCTATTGCAAGGCACGACAACGATTTTAAAAAAGCTATGCAAAAGGTTTATAATCGTTTCCAAAAATTTATAGAATTAATAATTTTAAGAGGTATTGAGAACAAAGAATTTGTCAATTTAAAACCTGAAAATTCTAACACATCAGCTCTATCGTTGATTTTAAATTTTGAAGGTATTTTTTGGTTTAATATTTTTCATTCAAAATATGTTGATGCAGAAAAATATATTGATGAAGTTTCTAGTTATATTTTATATGCCTACACTCAAAAACAAGGAAAAAAATAATGTCTAAAGAACAAATAGCAGATTTAAATAAAATTAAAACCGGTGGAACTTTTTTAACCAATGTAGTTGGTACAGAAGAAGTTTTTTGTAAAGAATCATTCTCTGAAGAAGAAAGGATGATATATGAAGCAATGTGTGACTTTGCTACCAATGAATTATTGCCTTTATCACAAAATGAGCTTAATAAAAAAGATGAAAAGCTTATTAGAAAGCTTGTTGAACAGATGGGTGAATTAGGATTTTTAGGGATTGATGTTCCTGAAAAATATGGTGGATCAGAGATGACCAAAACTGGTATGTGTATTTTAGCTGAAGGAATTTCAATGAGTGGTAGTGCTTCTTTTAGTACAGTCTGGAATGTACAAACATCTATTGGATCCTTAGGAATTATTTGGTATGGTAATGATGAGCAAAAACAGAAATGGCTTCCTGGAATTTGTTCAGGAGAAAAAATTGCAGCATTTGCCTTAACAGAGCCCGAAGCTGGTTCTGATGCTACAAACTCTAAGACAACCGGTGTCCTTTCAGAAGACGGAAAACACTATATTTTGAATGGTCAAAAAATATTCATTTCAAATGGAGCATGGGCTGATACATTTATTGTTGCATTGAAAATTGATGGAAAGTTTTCTTCTATTGTTGTTGAAAAAGGAACCCCAGGTTTTGAGATTGGTAAGGAGGAGAAAAAGATGGGAATGGAAGGCTCTTCAACCGTGCCTTTATATTTTTCTGATTGTAGAGTGCCTATTGCAAACCTACTTGGTAAAGTAGGAGAAGGCGCTGGACCTGCTTTTTGTGGATTAAATATTGGTCGCTTTAAGTTGGGTGCATCTTCTATTGGCGGAATGATACTTGGCATTGAACGAGCCGTAGATTATGCTAAAAATAGAAAAGCTTTTGGACAGTATATATCTGATTTTGGATCTATACAGGAAAAATTGGCTTCTGCAACTATCTTGACTTATACATTAGATAGTACATGTTATTCAGTTATTGGAAAACAAACAGATGCAATTAGTGAACTAGACAAAGAGGACCCAAAATATTATATCAAACAAGGTAACACAACTGAAAAATATATTGCAGAAAATTCCATTGTTAAAGTATATGGTAGCGAATCTGCAGAACAGCTAATTGACCATTGTTTCCAAATTTTTGGAGGATATGGTTTTATTGAGGAATATCCTATGGCTCAAGCCTATAGAGATAACAGAATCAATAAAATTTGGGAAGGAACAAATGAAATTAATAAAATGTTATGCGGAAGATCTATGATAACGAAAGCTTTAAGCGGTGAAATTGGTTTTAAAGAATATCTAGAAAAAGTTGATGGTTATTGCTTAGATGGTCTTGATAGCGGTTATAATGGAGCCTTTAAAGATGAAGTTGAATGTATTGAAGCGGCAAAAGCTATTTACGCAATTTGTTTAAATGAATCTTTAAGCAAGCATGGCCAAGATATTGGTACTGAGCAAGTCATAATCGAGAATCTTGCAAATATACTAATTTATTGTTATGTATCTGATTCAACTATATCAAGAGTTATACAAAATAAAGATTTTTATAAAAGCAAGGATCAGGTTGTACCAGAATTTTGTGCAAAGGTTTATACTGCAGAAAATGGTTTAAGAGTGAATGAGTATGCTTCGAAGATTCTTAATAATATTTATGATGGAGAAATTCCTCCTGAATTAAATACTAAGTTAGAAGTATTAATAAAAAGACTATCATTGTCAACTGACACAATAGGTTTGAAGAAAACTATTGGAGAAAAAGTGGTTGAAGCTGGTGGATATCCAGTAAAAAGCTTTTAAGGAGGAAGAATGAGTAATAAAGCTGTAATTATTGATGGAGTAAGATCTCCAATTGGAACTAAAGGAAGTCCGTTAATTGGAATGAGGCCTGATGAAATCGCAGGTCAAGTAATTAAAGGTTTGCTTGATAGAAATAAAGAACTAAATATTAATGATATCGAAGATGTTTCTTTAGGTTGTGCTTTTCCGGAAGGGCCAACAGGAATGTTAGTTGCAAGAGGGGCTTCAATCCTTGCGGGTATTCCTGAGACTGCTGCTGCAAATGTTATTAATAGATATTGCGGTTCTTCAATGACCTCGCTACATATGATTAGTTCTGCTATTGAAACGGGAGATATTGAGGTAGGAGTTGCTGGTGGAGTTGAAGATATGTTTACTATTCCGCAGGGAGGCTTTGCCCCTGATTTTAATATCAAGTTAGCGGAAGAGGATTATTATATTTCAATGGGTGAAGGCGCAGAACTTCTAGCAGAAGAACTTAGTATCTCAAGAGAAGAACAAGAGGAATTCTCCTTTAAATCTCATCAAAGAGCTGTTGAAGCCAGAGAGTCTGGAAAATTTGATAACGAAATTATTCCAATAACCCTGGAAGATGGATCAATTCTTGATAAAGATAGTGGACCAAGAAATCCAGATAAAGAAAAAATTAGATCTTTAAAACCTGCTTTTAAAGCTGAAGGAACTGTTACAGCTGCAACGAGTAGCCCATTCTCTATTGGGGCGTCGGCAATGTTAATTACAAGCGAAAAATATGCAAAAAAGAATGGTCTTAAAATTAGAGCTTATATTGAAGGAAGAGCTGTTGCTGGAGTTAATTGGAAAATGTTTGGATCAGGTCCAGTTCCTGCCACTGCAAAAGCTTTAAAAAATACTGGCTTAAATATGGACGATATTGATGTTGTTGAAATAAACGAGGCTTTTGCGGCTCAAACATTATATTGTATAAAAAAAGCAGACTGGGATGAAAGTAAAGTTAATTTAAATGGAGGCGCCATCGCTTTAGGTCATCCGCTTGGCATATCAGGAACTCGAATTATAACAACATTGTTAAATATTTTAGAGCAACATGATAAGTCTATGGGCCTAGCAACCATGTGCGTAGGTACAGGACAAGGAATTACAACAATTATTAAAAGGGGATAAAATGAGTACTGAGATAAAAAAATGCGCCGTTCTTGGCGCTGGAGTTATGGGAGCCCAAATCGCTGGGCATATTGCAAATGCAGGCATCCCATCATTGTTGTTTGATATTAATGAAGAACTTGCTAAAAAAGGTGTTGAAGGTCTTTCTAAATTAAAACCTGCTCCATTATTTTCAAGTAAGAATAGTTCGCTCGTTACTCCATGTACTTATGATAGCGATTTAGAAAAGCTTAGTGATTGTGACTTGATAATTGAAGCGGTTGCAGAAAAAATTGAAATTAAACATTCTGTATATAAAAATCTTCTTCCTCACTTAAAAAAAGATGCAATTCTAGCTTCAAATACATCAGGTATACCGCTTGCTAATCTTGTTGAAGTTTTACCGGAAGAAGTTCAAAGTAGATTTTTAATTGCTCATTTTTTTAATCCTCCAAGATATTTAAAACTGTTAGAATTAGTAAAAGGTCCAAAAACATCAGATGATGTATATAATATTATCACAGACTTCGGTGAAACAACTTTAGGAAAAGGAATTGTTCATGCCAAAGATACTCCAGGATTTATCGGAAATAGGCTGATAAACGCGAGTGGAACATTAACTTTTAATAAGGCAGTAGAGTATGGTTTGACAGTTGAGGATGTTGATGCACTATATGGTACTTTAGTTGGTAATGCAAAAAGCGCATATTTCCGAACACAAGATGTTGTTGGGTTAGATACGGCGCTGAATGTTCAAAATAATATGTTTGAGCGAGTTACAACAGAAAGCGAAGAAGAGAGACAAAAATTTAAAGCTCCAGATCTGCTAGTAAAGCTCGTTGAAGGTGGAAGATTGGGTCAAAAATCAGGTCAAGGCTGGTACAAAAAAGAGGGAAAAGAAATTCTATCTCTTGATTTCGATACAATGGAGTATAGTCCAACAAAGAAGAGAATGTTTGATACAATTAGAGTAGGTAAACCGATTAAAGATCTTAAAAAACGATTAGCTGCAATTACATACCTTGATGATGTCGGAGCTAAGTTTTTATGGGAGGTTAATGCGCCTATGTTTACTTATACAGCTGAGTTAATTCCTGAAATAGCAGATAGTATTATTGAAATTGATAATGCTATGAGGTGGGGCTTTGCAAGAGATATAGGAATATTCGATGCATGGGATGCTATTGGTGTTGAAAAATCAGTTAATAAGATGAAAGAAGAAAATAGAAAAGTTCCTTCCTGGGTAGATGAAATGCTTAAATCGGGTAGAAAATCATTCTATGAAATTATTGATGGAGAATTAACATACTATTGCCCTGTAAATAAGAAAGTTTTAGTTCAAAAATCAAGCGATAAAACCATAAATCTTGATTTGTATAAGAATACAAAGACTATGATCAAAAGGGATTGGAGTGCTAGTATTTATGATATTGGTGATGGTGTTTTAAATGTTGAATTTCATTCAATATTTGTTCCTGCTTTTAACCCAATTGATAGATCTATGGTTGGTATTGTAAAAGATGCTTTAGATCTTTTAGAAACAGGAAAATATAAAGGTCTTGTTTTAGGACATCAGGGTAAAAATTGGTGTGCTGGTGCTAATGTTAATGATTTTAAGATGGCAATAGATTCGGGGAATCTACAATTAATGGAGTCAGGGGTTGAGCAAATGCAAGCAGTAACCCAAAGAATAAGGCATTCAAAATATCCAGTAGTTACATGTCCATTCAATTTAGCTTTAGGTGGAGGATTTGAATTTTATGCCTGCTCTGCACATACGATTGCTGCAGGAGAGCTGTATGCTGGACTTGTTGAGGCTATTCAAGGACTTATTCCAGGTGCCGGAGGACATTTAAGAGTTATTCTAAATCTTATTGAAAATAATAATGCAAAAAATTTCAATATAAAATTAGGAACCGATGCATTAAAGTTAATTAATCCACTCACCGTTTCAAAAAGTGCAACTGATGCTTTGAAGAAAGGCTGGCTAAGAAATTCTGATTCTATAAGCATGAATTCCGAACATTTACTTTCTTTAGGTAAAAAGAAAGTACTAGAGCTTTCTGATAATGGTTACAAGCCTCCAAAATATAGAGATGACTTAACCTTGCCAGGAAAAACTTTGAGAACAACATTTGATGTACAAGCAAAATTTATGAAAGATGTTTCAGATCATGATAAACATGTTATTTCTAAAACTGCCTATGTTATAAGTGGCGGTAAAAAAGGTGGAATAATGTCTAAAGTTGATGAACAATATGTCTTAGATATTGAAAGAGAAGCTTTTATGTCACTTGCTGGTGAGAAAAAGACGCAAGATAGGATAGCACATTTCTTAAAAACTGGTAAGCCTCTAAGGAATTAATTTATAAAAAGTAAAATATAGTTTTTAATTCTTTAACAAGAATCGTAAATTCTTGGTCGAAATCATACTACATTTATTTGTATTGGAGGTATAAAGTATGTCAAAATGGTCAAAAAAAACGTTTATCGAGCACTTGAATCATTCTTGCGAGAATGATGTCGCAATGAATTGTATTGAACTAGTAAATTTTTCTGAAAAAATATCCGATGAGATAAGCTGGGGTAATAGAGAAGACTTCGGAACAATGACTTTTCGCTGTGAGTCAGATTATGGCTTATTACCACTTTTTAGGCTCTCTTCAAATGGAAAAATAAATCTTCAGTTAAATTTTTTGAGAGGAAAAAATCTTCATAAACAAGTTCTTGATGATATGATTATCAAATTTGAATCAAATTTTTTAAGAGAATATGACCCAGATTCTTATCCATCCGATTCATACGAGCCAGTGGAAAATTTAATTTGTACTCATAATCAATTAGAAACTTTCATGAAAACGATTGAAGGTTGTATATATAGATTGAAACAATGAATCTTAAAGTTAAATCCAAAAAAATAAATGACTTTACTTATGAGCTAGCTATTAGTGCTAAGTGGATTGACATCAAAGAAGACTTTAATTCTGCAAAAAAGAAAGTGGCTAAAGAAATTAAATTACCAGGTTTTAGAAAAGGTAAGATTCCAGAAAATATTTTAATGTCACAATATATTCATTCAGTTGAAATGGGTTTTGTCCAAGATTTTTGTGAAAAATATTACTTGATGGCTCTTCGAGAAAAAAAATTAACTCCAATTAATCAAGCACAGCTAAAAGATATTGATTTTTCCTATGAAAAAGACCTTTCTTTTAAATCTGAATTTGAAATAGAGCCTTCATTGAGTTTGCCAAAATTCAAAAAAAATATGGTTTCAGTAGAAAAAATTAAATTTCTCTCTGACAATGAAGAAGTAGATAAAACTATTGATAATATTATGAATTCTCAAGCTAAGGCTGAACAAATTGAAAAAAATTCTAAAGATGGAGATTTTTTAATTGTTGATATGCAAGAGTTAGATGAATCAGGAATTCCTATTATTGGCAAAAAAGAAAAAAAATATATTGCTATAGGACAAGACCCTTTTGTTGAAGAAAAAGCTGAATCCTTTAAGTCAAAAAATGTTGGTGATTCTATAAAAATTACAATCGACATGGGAGATGGAGAAAAAAATTACGAATTCACCATTAATACAATTCAAAGAAGGGTTGCTCCAGTGTTAGACGATGATTTTGTAAAACAGATGGATCCAAATTGTAAAAGTGTTGCGGAGTGGAAAAGTAATGTTAGAAAAAGTATTGATAGTGAATATCTAAGAAAATCTGACGAAATGTTTAATTCTTCTTTAATAGATGAGTTTGTTAAGCTTATTAATCCTGTACTTCCTTTATCTATGTTAGAAAATTATCTCAAAAATATTGTTAGCGAGGTAAAGCAAAATCAAAATTCTTCTGAAATGGATGACAGTAAGATTAAAGAGCAATATCAGTTATTTGCTGAAAATAATTTAAAATGGTTCTTGCTAAGAAAAGCAATTATCTCAGATCAAGAGCTATCGGTATCAACGGAGGAAGTGAATGATTTTATTAAAGAAGCTTTAGATAAAAATGAAACTCAAAAAGCTGAAATTGAAAGATTCTATAAAAAAGAATCTAATAAAAATAAGTTAGCAGATGATTTATTAGATCAAAAAATTATAGAAATGCTAAAAGAGCACTCTAAAATTAAAGAAAAAGACCAAAAGACATCTGAGCTTGATGGAGCTTCTAATCAATAAAATTTATGAGTAGTTTTCTTGGAGTTCTCGGTTTATTTACTTTATTAGCAATTGCTTACCTATTATCTGAGAACAAAAATGCAATTAACTATAAAACTGTAGTTTATGGTCTATTTTTTCAGCTTTTATTTGCATTATTCATTCTCAAAACTCCTTTTGGTGCACCAATCTTTTCTTTTTTAGATACATCTATAAATATATTGATAAGTTTTTCTTCATCAGGATCAGATTTTCTTTTTAGATCTTATGTTGATGGTGTTGGATTTCATTCCGGTTTAGTCAATTTTGCTTTTTCAACATTACCTACAATTATCTTTTTTTCAAGCCTTGTAGCAGTGCTATATCATTATGGAATTTTACAGTCAGTCATAAAATTTATTGCTAAAAAAATGCAACAATCTCTTGGGACCAGCGGTTCGGAAACATTGAGTGTTGCAGGAAATATATTTCTTGGTCAAACTGAATCTCCGTTGATGGTGAGACCTTTTGTTGGAAAGATGACCAATTCCGAACTAATGGCAGTTATGACTGGAGGTTTTGCTACTGTATCAGGGGGAGTGCTAGCTATTTATGTTTCATGGTTAACTGACATTCCCGGCATAGCTGGACATTTATTAGCAGCATCTGTGATGTCAGCCCCTGCGGCATTGGTGGTTTCAAAAATAATTTATCCTGAAACACAGGAATCAAAAACAATGGGCGATGTTAATATTAATATTGAACAAACCAATATTAATGCAATGGAAGCTCTTAGTAATGGTGCAACAGATGGATTAAAGCTTGCAGCAAATATTGCTGCAATGTTAATTGCGTTTATTTCATTTGTCGCCATGGTCAATTATTTTTTATCATTTGCAGGTACATCAATGGAAGAAATTTTTGGAATAGTTTTTCGCCCATTAGCTTGGACTATGGGTGTACCATGGAATGAAGCACAACTTGTCGGAATGTTGATGGGTAAGAAGATTGTTTTGACTGAGTTAGTTGCATATGGAGATTTACAAACTTTAATTCAGGAGGGAGCAATATCTCAAAGAAGTGCTATCATTTCAACTTATGCATTGTGTGGTTTCTCAAATTTTGCTTCTATTGGAATACAGTTAGGCGGAATTGGAGCAATAGCACCAGATAGGAAAAAAGACCTTGCTAAGCTTGTAACTAAAGCTATGTTTGGTGGAGCAATTGCATCCTGGTTAACTGCTACAATTGCCGGTATTTTACTCTAAGAAAAATAAAATAATCTTTTTTTATTATTTTAGTTGGTAATTCATATAAACCGTTATAATTTACCGGGCTTTTGTGTCTAAAAAAACACAAAGAAAGTTATTTGAAAATTTATCTATGTAGAACCTTTGTCTTTTAATCCTGCAGTTAGACAACTTGGTGCTTTGGCACCAAACAAACTTAAAATATACAATTGAGAGTTTGATCCTGGCTCAGGACGAACGCTGGCGGCGTGCTTGATACATGCAAGTCAAGGAGAACATTATCTTCGGATAATAAGTAAACTGGCGAACGGGTGAGTAACGCGTAAATAACTTGCCTCAGAGATTGGGACAACATTGGGAAACCAGTGCTAATACCAAATAATGCAGCGGGCTCTTCGGAGCATTGTTGTTAAAGTAGGCTTCGGCTTACACTTTGAGATAGGTTTGCGTCCGATTAGTTTGTTGGTAGGGTAATTGCCTACCAAGACTAAGATCGGTAGCTGGTCTGAGAGGATGATCAGCCACACTGGAATTGAGATACGGTCCAGACTCCTACGGGAGGCAGCAGTAAGGAATTTTGCACAATGGGCGAAAGCCTGATG
>Ga0222719_10000237_pt1 | contig 55622 bp, 71 predicted proteins | sample C33_34DmetaG_FD_165039 | JGI IMG/M metagenome (GOLD analysis project Ga0222719, IMG submission 165039) | Estuarine water microbial communities from San Francisco Bay, California, United States - C33_34D | ecosystem: Environmental > Aquatic > Marine > Unclassified | place: USA: California...
GCGTGCACTTGGACGGCTTTTCGCCCGTGTGCGTCCGCATGTGCGTCTTGAGATTTCCACTCGTTGAAAACGCGCTGTCGCAGCCGTCCCACGTGCACTTGAACGGCTTTTCGCCCGTGTGCGTCCGCATGTGCTTCTTGAGTTGTCCACTCCCCGAGAACGCTTGGTCGCAGCCGTCCCACGTGCACTTGAACGGCTTTTCGCCCGTGTGCGTCCGCATGTGCGTCTTGAGATGTCCACTCTGTGAGAACGCGCTGTCGCATCCGTCACACGTGCACTTGAAGGGCTTTTCGCCCGTGTGCGCGCGGAGATGATGCTTGAGTCTTTGCTTGGTTTTCACTATCCTTTCGCAGATCAGGCACGCAAATTTCTCCTTCGACCCGCGTTTTCGCTTGTTGGCGACCTTCATGGACTCCAACGCCAGCGCGCGAATCTCCTCCATGCTGCGCTTACTCATGTCTGTGCTTTTACTTCAAAAAAAAAACTCCACAAGAACGACAAGGTTGGGGTTGGTTGTCCACAGTGGACAGACCCACGCAAAGCTCCGCGAGAAAGGTAAAAAGTTTTGGTGAACCAAAATTTTCATTTTCACTTTTTTTTGGTCGTCATCTTTTCGGTCTTGTCCGTGTGGTCCACAGTGGACAACCTACAGGTTTTCGGTGGGAAATCATAGCATTTCCCGCGCATTGTCTGCAAGTTGTCCACAGTGGACCACACGGACAAGACCGAAAAGATGACGACCAAAAAAAAGTGAAAATGAGATTGACCCGCTGGAAAAAGTTTTGGCCTCGCCGCGGAGCTACCCGGGTCTGTCCACAGTGGACCACATACAGACTTTTGGCGGGAATGGCAAGGGTACCCTCTAAAATTCCCGCTCAAAATATTTGTCCATAGTGGACAGCTAACTGCCCGCCATTCCAACGCCTACCCACGTTGATGCGCAAATAAAATAGGCGCCCGATAGGAAAAAGAGAACAAAAAGGCGCTTAACCCCGCACCGGGTATTAGGACGAACATAAATCTGCAACATCAACGCAATCGCCATCAACACAATTAACAAATTCACTAACATCTTGTGTTTAACTGCGATAATTTTTTTTTTTTGCGTAATTGTTTAGAGAATGTTTTCGGCGTTAAGTCGCAACCCTGAGCCCATCCGTGGTGTCCGCCGCGAGCGGAAGAAACAGCCAGTCAATCGCGACTACTCTGTAGTGAAGCTACATTCTGTGAAAAGCGCCAACGTTGTCGAGGAAAAACGAATCGAGTTTGATGAGAAAATCGCCCGCGCAAAGGCTGAGCTGGCACGATTACAAACAGATGAACTCGGATCGAATTTCTTGATTTCGAAGCAAAAGAAAATAATAGAAAAATTGGTGAAGGACAGCAAGCAGGACCACCACACAGCCTACTTGCTAGACGCGATTCCAATCCTTAACGATTTACATCGAAACTCACGCGATCTGTCTGATAAGCCCGAGGACGAGAAGCTTTTGAAAGAGCGCTCCCTCATCGTAAGTGAGTATATTCGGCGATTCTTCCCAGATCTTCTCAGTAAGAGAAAATCAACCGAGGTATTGAGGATTGAGAGCGTTTCTAACATTCGTTCAACCTGCTGTGGAGCTAAAAAAATCCAGGTTCCTGAAGGGGCAATTGTGTGTGGAGAGTGCGGAGTCGTGCTTAAGCACAACGAAGTGAATTTGAGTCACCCATCGAAGAACTTGAGCTACACTCGTTCAATTTCACCCGCCGCGGTTTTTTCATACAAAAGGCTCAACCACCTTCGCGAGCTTTTGAGACAAGTTCAGGGTAAGACATCGAATGTCGTGGACCCCATAACAATGAAAGCTATCAAGAAGGAAATGAGCAAGTCGACTCTGCCAATTGAACTCGTTCGCGCGAGGCATGTGAAAAAGGTCCTCAAAAAGTTAAAATTACACAAGCTGTACGAAAATGTGGTTTCAATTACAAAGCTGATTAACCCGAAGTTTGAGCCAATCAAAATGGAACCAGCTTACGAAGAACAGTTGGTGCTTCAATTTGTCCAGCTGGAGAAACCGTTCGAGCGAATCAGGCCGCTTGTTGACAAGAAGCGCAAGAATTTCTCAAGCTATCCATTCTGCCTCTATCGGTTGAATCAGCTGAACGGTCGCGAGGATCTGAACCGGGACCTTAAGTTGCTGAAGAGCGTGACTTTGATCAACCGTCAAGACAAGTTCTGGAAGGCTTTGATGCGCGAAGTGGGATGGAAGTACCTCGGGAACACAATCACCTAGGTTTTGCGTAGTTAGGGCAGATTTTTTTTCTTTCGTAAATGTAAATAAACGATGTCTCTGTCTTCTGTCTCCGCCACTGGCTTCAAGTCATTTGTGAACAAGCAAAATTTGGCCTCCCTTAGTGTTGGCCTCTTTGTGCTTAAGAGCGTGTGGGATTTTGTGGGGTCCGTGTATTCAAGTTTCTTTAAGCCCGTTGCGTCTTGCGTTAGTAATAAAATCACTGGTAAGCTGAATCTGCAGAACATCTCGATCGGGTGCCCTGGCACTCAGTTCGATGTTGTTGCGAACCAGTTTATTCACCTGCTGTGCGCCATGGCGCTCGCATACGTGATTGTTAAGGTTTTGAAGGTGAGCTCTACAAAGATCCCCGTGTTTTTTGCGCTTTCTTGAGTAATCCACCTAAACGCGCGCGTAGTTGAGGTTGCACGATTTACAGGTCGTAGGAAGAACCCTTAAGCCTGTAGAACCGATCTCCCCCGAGGACTTTAATTGTCAAGCACTTTTGTTCATGATGCCCTGCAGAGCACCCTCGCCGAGGAGCGATGCCGAGTTTTCCATTGCACTGAGTGGAATCATTGACTTTGAACTAGGAAGCAAATCTTCCTGCGTAGACACACGAACAGCGGCGTCTCCCCCGGGCACACCCTGTTGGGTCGCGGCCGCTGCTGCGTCGGGGGTTGGCTCCGAAGTAATGTCTGGACTGACCTGGCCTCGACTCTTGAGAACCCCACCCAATGCCTTCTTGCCACCCATCAGAAAGTAGTACACTGCGAAAGCTACGATAGCATAGAAAATCACGCGCTTGTCCATTTGCAATCTGGAAACAAAAAAAAATGTAGTGTACAAACAAAAAGCCCGATGATCGACCTACGAACAATGTTGGAGAACAATATGAGGCAGCAGCATGAGCTGTTTGGGGCCCACGCACGCGTCCACGGAGCTTCGTATACGAACCCTCATGGATTGCCGCAGCAGCGCTCGCAGTACACGCAGCAGCAAGCGGGGTTGCAGAGCAGGCAGATGTATAGACGGGCGACCATGCGGTCGCAGGCGCAGGTGGCGGCGGCTGCGGTGCAGCAGAGACCGCAGCCGGCACAGCAGGTCCAGACCCCGGCCCCGCAAGCTAGCACAGCGCAAAAACTTGACGATTTTTACTTCTTTTACACGTTCGTTGAGAACGGTCGCACATACATTGTGTTTAAAAAGTACACATTCGTGGTCCTTCTCCTTGTGATGTCTATTGGCATCGGAATTCTAGCTCTTGATTTCCGACGTCTGTTTTTGTTTCTTGCACGAGGATGCCAGGCATCGCTCGCGGCAGTTGTTTCTTAATAACTGATCCTGGGCCAGATAGAACCCAGCAGTGTTGCCCCGGTGAGAATCAAAAGAGTAATATACCACCCTGTGTTAAGCACAATCGGCTTGTACGAGTCAGCTTGTGTGTCCCGCATGTACGAGTGGTACGCGAGACCCATGCCATATCCAAACATTGATCCATTTGCAATCACAGACACAATGCCGAGAGATGAGTCGCGGCAAGGCCTTTTTCGTATGATGGTGGTGATGAGTGTGACAATTGGAATAAGGCCAAGAACGAAGGTCGCAACCGCACCTCGGATGTGCACCTGGCTGTTATTGTCGATTGCTCCGGATTCAGTGAATCTAGCTGGTGACATGCAGACGCCGGCCGCCGCACCAATCACGAGGAAAAGCGCGAAAATCAAAAAGTGAGGCTTCGAACCAAGGCAAATGATGCCCGCAAGCCAAAGGCTCGCCATTGAAATGACCGGGAAGATGTAGACAATTTCCCTCAGTTGTGTTTCACTGAAGTAATTCTTGAGGTCGACCCCCATTGCGGTCGCAGCGGTCTTTTCAGCAGTCGGCGCGGTGTCAATCGGCTTCATAATCGAGGTCGGCGAAAGTGCCGGTGGTGGCGCGGCGGACGGTGTAGATGCTGGTACAGTAGTGGAATTGCTCATTTTATTACATACAACAAACAAAAAATGTTTCAATTTTTTTTAGTTCGTTTTAAATAAATATAGCATGCTTGGGCTCGCAATGATAGCCTGCAGGATGACCAAAGCCGATACCATCAATTTGTTGTCCCTGTTTGCTAAACGCATGAATCTCAAATTCCACCGTTCTAATGCCCAGAAGATGACAAAGACCGCCCTATGGAATCATCTAACTATGTACATGAGGGAAGGAGGTTACCGACCCGGTGTTATTTACTCACGCAAGAAAGGAATCAAGCCATTCGATCTAGACACGTTCTGGGACAAGTGTAACTAATCTCTGTCTACAAAGTCCATCGCGTGGCGCATGCACTTCACGAGCGGGCGATAGGATAGATAACGAAGCAAGCAAATGCTATGATGCTCATGTATGCAGTACAAGCTAGCAATTTCAAACAAGATTTTCAATTCCATTATATATTTGCGCGGGAAGTATACGTAGTTTGAAACCAATTCCATCAATTCGGGGGGCAATTTCCTGTTCATGTTTGTCCACTGTAGACAATTTTTTTGCCAGATAGTTCCCGCCAAAAATTACCACCAAATCCAAAAAATCCCGCTCGTTGTCCACAGTGGACAATATTCCAGACTTCCCACGGCACAACTCCCACGGCACGAGTATGTCCACACCCCGGGAGGCGCGCCTCATGCTTCGCAAGCTCGAAGCCCCAAAGAGGGTGCCCTGCGAGGACGAGTTCCAGCAACTCAATGATCTCTACACTTCTCTCCCGACCGATGTGCAAAGCATCATAAGAGACGACTGCATGCGTTTGGTGACGCTCAAGGAGGACATCCTTCGACGACCGTGGAGCTACATGACGTGCCCCTACAGGAACATTGACCGACGTAAAATCTGGACAAGGTTCTTCTACGACGACGACCAAGTCATTCGTGCAATCATGGAGAAGCAAATTTGGCAGATTAACTACTCTCCGCAACACCACGGTTCAATGGTGTTTGCCCAGCATCTATACCACTTCCTGAAACTCGTGGTTTCCAGGTCGATGGGCTTTCGAATTGTCGCTACAGGTTCACGACATGTCTGGGGGGGCTGGCACCAAAAACTAAAAATCGGTGAATTTGCATTCCATCGATTCCGCCATTTTATCATACAGATGATACCGAGCGCGGTCGTATACCTAGATTTCAACAACAACGAGGTTGTTGATGACCTTCTGCAGGGCCGGCTCCCCCCGCATGCACTGCTATATAGCGCCGTTGCGTCCGACTACACGGAATCGTTAAGGAAAATCCCGACCAAGATTTTCGCTCGGTTTATTCGCGAGCACCCGATATTAGTTGTCGTGACGTCCAGGTTCGCAACTCCCAACTACAAGGAGCTACGTGAAGTCGCATTTCAGAGTATCACCACCCGATTGGATGAGAATGGATTCAATCTCCCCAGGTGGGAAAATATTTACCCCTCGTCCAAGAAGTTGCGTGTTGGGGTTCATCTGGTGCATCGATTTGCTCAAGCGATAGAACTTTCCTTCTGGCGCTCACCCAAGAACCACCATATTATCAAACATTTCTTCAAAGTGGGCTTTGCCAGGTGCCTACCCAAGTGTATCGTGTCAAAGGAGCTGGCACTGGAGTTGGTTCGCATAAATCCATACGATTTTCAAGTGGTTTGCAAGTGCGTGGCCAAGGTTATAGACGGCGAGAAAATGGGTGTTTGGAAATTGGGCGTTAAGTTGGTAAAACAAGACATTATAGAGAACACCGACGAGGTTCTTCCGATGCTGCTGACCGGTTCGCTTTACATGGATTGTTGCCAGATGGATTTTATCTCAACTGCCCTCCACCACATCTGCTGTCGCTGCAAGCACAAGCGAGACTGCTGTGTGGAAGTCCTGGCCGACATGCACCAAAAGCATAGCTTCCCAAAGAAATATTTGCTTCAGATGTATCCATTCCTGGCTGGTCCCAAGCGCAAACGCTCAGAACTCGCTACATGGGAAAAACTTAGGTTTGTTAGGGAAGCAATTCGCGTCTAACGAGCGGGAAGTGTAATTGATCTAACGAGCGGGAAGCATTTCCCGCTCATGTTTGTCCACTGTAGACACATTTTTGTCTTACATTCCCTAACTATGGCTATCATTGGAGCGTACATCATTATCGTTTCGCTACTGACATGTTCCTGGCTCTCCTCGATGTGCGGACGCCGCCTCGCATAAACGAACACTTGGAATCCTCGTACTCTCGGGGGAAATATTTTGCGTACAGCTGCTCATACAGTTCGCTATTCTCAGGGTCAAGCGCGCCCGGAGGTGGGGGCGGTCGCGGCTTGGGTTTTCGACAGCAAGTGAATGTGGAGCCCATCTTTACTTTATCAAAAGGGAAATTAATTGCACCTTCACAAACGCCAGCCTTTCTTCTTGTACTTCTTCGGCACGCGCGAGCCGTAGTTGCTGAACCGACCGGGGCGCCAGCGGAGCCGGCCTTGGAGGCTAGAATCTGAACTCTCGCCACACGAAGCGCTATCACTGTCCTCGTAGTCCGAGCCTGATGGTGTAGGATATCCGTTCTTTACTATGTCGTTGTGGTTATCAATTATGTCCATGTAACGTTCCGACCTCCAGTAGTAGATCATATATCGTTTGTCACATAATTTATTTTCAATATGAACGCAAAAAAATGTGTGTATGTAAATAAATGGCTCGCCGCTCTCGTCGCCGCACCTCTCGCCGCAGCTCTCGGTCTCGCCACTCAAGGCGCCGCACATCTCGCCGCCGCACATCTCGCCGCCGCACATCTCGCCGCCGATCCCGTCGGTCCCGCCGCCGCGGCTTTAAAAATCTATTTGACAATTGGGGGGGCACCATGTTTAACTAGTAGATTTCAAACTTTAATCACAACGTCCGTCTCCGCTTCCACGTTTTCCATGCCTTGCGAAAAAAATGTGTGTATGTAAACAAATGCCTCGCCGCTCTCGCCGCCGCTCTCGGTCTCGCCGATCAAGGCGCCGCACATCTCGCCGCCGCACATCTCGCCGCCGCTCTCGGACTCAAAACAGGGATATTGGGGAAAGTTTAATTAAATCATATCGTGATGATACACGTATGTGAATGTCCATTCACGACATCCGTCTCCGCTTCTACGTTTCCCGTTCCTTCCAATTCATACATTTGATCAGGAGATAACTTCAGTATATGCACATGTCCATCAACCACGCTCGTTACAAAGTGGTTCGCCGAGCTCTGAATCAACGTATGTGTGTGACCTGCCCTAGGCATAACAGTACCATGCAACCTCATCCCATCTCTTTCCTTAAGCTTTGGTTTCACGCGAGTCACTGTTCGATATCCGTCAACGAGACAAAACACGGCATAGGCCAATATTGGAGGCAAAACAATTGATGCAATCGTATCGAGTTTATTTGCGGTTGTTGACATGCCTTTAAATCAAAATTTTTTTTATTTTTTACAATTAAACAATGTCTCGTCGCAGGTCTCGTCGCCGCTCTCGATCCGCCTCCAAGCGCAAGCGCAAGCGCTCGCGCTCGCGCAGCAAGTCCCAAACCCATCGTTCCGTCATGCTAGGTGGCAAGCGCGTGGTATTCAAGAAGAAGAAGAGGAAGTACGCAACAGAATCTGCGATGGTTGCCGGCATGCGCCGCAATGGCGTGCACCCAGCGCTTATTAGGCGGGCCGTGCAAGTCAGGCGCCACGGCTTCTAATTTAGTTTCAACATTGCGCGTCCAAACCCAAATATTAAAATGTGGCACACACTAAAAAAGATGCAAGACAAAACATTGTTTGTCAAGCAGCAATACAGAAAACGACTCTGTGCCTGGCTATATGGACCGCTCAGCAGCAATGACATATATCAAACACACCCGAAAACTACCAATCTCATTCGAAATTTACAACTCTATACCCTCGAGGAAATTAGAACACAATTTATAAGTTCGACGAACTTCGAGAAGATCATCTCACCAATTGAAGACAAACAGATCGAGCTCATGCAGATCAAGCGGCGCACAACCATATGCAACTCACCCCCGCGCAACTCCGACCAGAAGCGAGGCATCGAGCTCGAATCGGAAGCGCTTGAGGCATTTGCGAGAACGACTTCGAAATTAGTGTACGACTTGAAAAAGTTCGCCAGTGTTCATGGAAAGTCTCGCCGAGCCTATGCATACCACCCAGATCATCCCTTTCTCATCTCTTCTCCCGATGGCCTGACTTCATGCGGCTGCCTTGTTGAGATAAAGTGCCCGCGCTCATTTTACAAGAGTATTCCGCGAGAACACCGCCTGCAGATGTTGTTCGACATGTGTGTGTGTGGATTCGACGCGTGCTTCTATGTACAGTACGTCAAGGGCGAAGGCTGCGTAGTCAACAAAGTGACAATAAACGACGAAGTCTACAACAAGCATTTGTTCACAGACTCATTGAACCAGATGTATGAATTCTTTTCGAATTTAAGTCGCGGAAATAATGTTTTGTTATAATAAATGTCACGAGCTGGAAACACTCCATACTACAAAAGTCGTGGCAAATCCAAGCAAAAAATAAAACGACGAGATTCGCGCGGATCGCGAAATCGAGATAAAGCGAAAAGACGAGCCAAACCTAGCGCCGCCGATGTGCGGAAAGAGGCTCGCAAGATTGTCGCACGTTTCCTTGCACAAAGTGGCGACAGAAAGGGCAAAAGACGCGATAGAATGCGCTCCGACCCGTTCGGAAACAAACTAGTTCGCAAACGAAGTGACGGGAAATACCGTGCGGTTGTGGGTCAGCGTGAAGTTATGCGCCTGGGCGCAACGCAAGCGTTAAACTTTGCAAAAGAGGCGCGTGCTCGTTTGCGAGAGGAACAAGCAGAAAATAGACCAATTAGATTTGCTGATGCGCCGGATATGCAACAGCGCGATCTCGCGCGCATCGAATACATCGAACGAATCGCCGGAGAAGAACGAGACAAGCAGCGAGCATATGAAAACGAGCAATCAATTAGAAACAGAGGCGGAATTGCTTATCGCCTGATAAGCCCATTTCGAAAATCTGACACACCTGCTCGCATATTTATGTTTGCTGGCATCTTTGTTGCTGTTGTTGTGTTGTTTCGATTCATTTTCATGCCTCTTTTTCACGTCTAAGTTCTCATGCTTTCGGGCCAACATACTTTTCGTATAGACGCTGGGGATTGCCAATTCGTTGCGTTTGCACGGCTGGATCAGTGTATCTGGCGGTGAAAATCGTGTCAGAGAACGTTCGCGTAGAGGCAGACAGCCAATCCTTCCTCTGTTGACTCTGGATCTCAGCAATGAGAGATTGCGTGGGGTTTGTGGTAAACTGCGGTTCGACTCTGTGACCTAGTCTCCCGAACTGAGTCTCGCGCGTGAGCAGATGCGCGTCCGATAGCTTCTGGTACGCTCGATTCGTGCCGCCAACGAACTTAGCGTCATCGCGCACGACTTCGTAGTCTTGTGATTTAACGGGAACGGTAGTCATTGTTTATATTAGGCACACATTTTATTTTTTATTTCGTCGACTTACCACGTGACGCGCGAGTAAAATGTGGTTTCAAGGTCGCAGACAACGCATTTATGCTCGTTGCCAGGCAAACACTTTGCGCATAAACAAAGGTGGCCGCAAGATACCGCGACACACGTTGCAACGGCACCCTTGCACAGCACGCACACAGGCGTGCCGCGCGGGGTGTGGCGGCGTCGCTTGGACGGCGGGGGGTATGCAGCCAGCACAGCCGGGGGTGGTGGCGTCACGTCGCCGTCTCCGTCTTCTTTTTTCTCGCACTTGTGTTCGAGCTCCGCGACCTTCTCTTTTAATGCGACGATATTGCGGTTTGCCTCGCCGAACAGGTCGCAGACGATCTCGTGATTCGTGAGCAGATTCTGGAAGTGATTGAGAATAGCACTCTTCTCGATGCAGGTGAGAGCGTGGTTCTTGATGTCATACAGCGCGCGCACCCTCTTCTTGTCTAGCTCGATGAAGACGGAGTTGGAGCGAGATATGCAAAGCGGGTGGCGTCGCATTTTGCGGGGGGTGGAGATGGGAGTAGCGCTGTTGGTGAAAAGCGCTCCTTTTGGTCGAAGGTGAGCAGGCAAGGGTGCGGGCATCGAATTTTTGCGTAGGCGGTCCACTGTGGACAAAAAAGTAGAGGGAAATCAAAAAGGGGGGAAAATAAAGAGGGACAGTTTTTCCCGCTCATGTGTATGTCCACTGTGGACCAAATTTTGGAATTCGTGGTAGCACGCGCCATAGGTCTCGACCATGACGAGCTTGGACACGAAGACGATGCAGGAGGAGGTGGATGTAGATCAGGAGGCAGCGGAGAGCGATAGCGAGACGACGGGGACAGACGAGGAGAGCGAGAGCGAGAGCGACAGCGACAGCGACTTTGAGCCGAAGCAACCCGCCAAGAAAAAGCAGAAACGCACCCGCGACAAGAAAGGCAAGCTCCACCGAACCCCCGAGCAGAACAAGAAAATGGCGCAGAACAATATGGACAAGACGCGCAAGGCGTACGCGAAGCAAAAGGACAAGTCCGCGTACACCGTCTGGTTCGCCAGGTCTTTGAGCGTGTGGGTGTTGTTCGCGACGACATGATGTTTACGATGGACAAGCAACTGGCTGATCTCATCCCGCGCGTCAAGACGGAACGCCTGACGTACAATAACCGCGGGAAACTCCTCGTCCAAGGTAGAGGCTCCAACCCGAAAAATGTAGTTAACCGCATGATCGTCAAGGCCATCACCGAGAAACTCAGCGACAGTGACAAGCGTCTCGTGGCGGCATTCCTTCGCTTGCTCATCGTTCCCGAGCACGCGACCGGGAACAAGGTCAACTACACCGGCGAAAAGGATAGCGGATGCTACTCGATCGTGACGCAATCTACCAACAGCCGCTTCAAAGATGGCGGATCTTCGAAATACCCGGGCGTCTTGTGGAACAAGCAGAGGAAAAAGTGGCAGGTGCGAATTCCGGGCGAGAAGGATCCTGCTAAACACCGCGGTCTCTTTGACAGCGAGCGCGACGCGTTCAAGTGTGCACTCAAAGTGTGGGACGAGGGTTACGCCGATGAGAAGCACGCGCCCCAACGCAGCGCTATCATCTTCTACAACGAGCATGGCGTGCTTGCGCCCCACTTCAAGGTTTTCGAGTCCTTCACTGCCATCACCAAGTTTTTGCGCTCTCGGCTAGCATAGCCGGGTCGTCTGATTTTACAGTTGCGTACAGCTCCTCGTATGGCTGGGGTACAGATGGAACCAAAATTCTCGAACTTTGTTTAAGTGCGTGCAACAGCGCCGGAATCACGATTGATGCAATAATGAGTGATACAACTCCAGCAAGAACGTAGACCAAAAACTTCGGCGACTCTAAAAAAAATATTTCGTTTTGGGGGTCATCCGGCTCGTGCTTTGACACAATTTTTTTGTTCCATGACGATCCCATGATTTATATAATAAAACTATTTATTTTTCTAGTTTATTGGTCGTAGCGCCATATAATGATTGTTTCCATTGTATAAGATTCCGACATAATCACGTCCGTCTTTTATTCCGACTTCTCGAGTCATGTTTGGATGATAAATATCAATTCTATAATTGACAATATTAGCAACGATCTCCATTTGCTCTTCATTTTCGATCCATGCATTTGGATTACGAATCATTTCCAGATTTTCATCCGCTTGCTCCTGTGAACGCCCATTTTTGACACTGACATTAGTATAACCACCATTTTGAAGTCGTTTTTGTAATTCCTTTCGTATAGCCGCCGCATTCCACTTCGATTTGGGGTTGCGTTGCTTTATTCCATACTCAACCGAGTAGAAGAAACACGATCCGTCTCCCGCAACATTACCCGAATAATCGGTAGGAATATTAAAATTTGCGACATCTGTTGCATATTCGTAGCCCGCCTCTTTTATATTTTCTAGATGTCCTTCCCTAAATCTAGGTTTATTTAACCTAATTGGCGAACGCATAGATGACGGTATAAATGCGCCATCACGGGTATAACTAGATGACAACGCTGTGCTTCCAGCGGTAGAAATGTAGCTTCCACCAGATGACACCCCAATGCCGTCTACCCCCGTGCCGATCGAAGCCAATCCCGCCAATGGCACATCCGTTGCGCGATACACCACGGTTGGTGGCGTTTGTGATTTTGTTCGAGTTGCTTTTCTTGATCTGCTTCGATTTGATGTTGGTTTGAATTCGCGCCCTACAATGGGCTCGGGTATTTTGTATAGAGCTGCAGCCCCACCTAGAAACACAGCAGAAGTTGGCAGCAACCAAATCAACGACTCGCGCATGTTTTGGCTTCGTCGAAAGCGCTTGAGGGAGCGTTTGCGGGAGCGCTTGCGGGAGCGCTTGCGTGTTCGAGATCGTGAGCGATTGCGTGTTCGAGATCGCGAGCGTTTGCGTGTTCGAGATCGCGAACGATTGCGTTTGTGTTTCATTTTACATAATGAAAACATTAATTTTTGGTGTTTCGAATCACCTGCGAGAGCGCCTGCGAGAGCGCCTGCGAGAGCGCCTGCGGGAGCGTCTGCGGGAGCGTCTGCGGGAGCGCCTGCGAAAGTCGGTCTGTGTGAATCTGCTTGGTGATTGTCTTTTTCGTCTACTTTTTCTCCGCTGCCCCGATGAAGATCTGCCCGTTCTCGTTCTTGGTGTAGGCCTTGGAGTTCGGCCCCGATCTGTTCTGGAAGGTGTGCTTCGTTGTAGAGTCCGACCGCTAGCAGCACTACGTGTTCTACGAGATAGCGGACTATTGGAACCAGCTGTTGTTTGTGATGCTGGTGCGAGCGCAAGGTAGTGCTTATTGTTAACATATGCAATTTTCAATTCCTTCTCACCATAATGGTCGGGTATCTTATACTTTCCTTCTCGGTGATATATCACAATATCATATTCTAAACGATTCGCAAGCAATTCAATTTGATAATCACTGTCAATCCATGCAACCGGATCATTTAGCATCTGAAAATTGGCTTGAATAGTTTGTTCATCGAGCATTGTATCTTGTCGCTTTTCCCGCTTTATTAGTTCATCTTTTAGAATGTTTCGTAAATCGTTGGCATCATATTTCTTAACACCGTGCTGTTCTTTAAGTGCATACTCGATAGCATAAAAAAAACAATTCCCGTCTCCCTTCACATTACCTTTCCGATCACTTGCAATGTCGTGTTTTTTTACATCGGTTGCAATTTGGAGTCCATCTTGTTGGAGTCTATTTTTCAATGTCTTTCTTACTCTCGGTCTTCTTTTTGTGTTGTTTTTTGATTTTCCAAATTGAATTGGCGATGGTTCGATTTTTTTCGCCTCCGAATTCAGTTTTATACCAATGTCTTTACCGTATTCTGCATACAAGAAAGCATAATTGGTTTTCGATTTATTTAAATATTTTTTTAATAATTCATTTAATTTTTGTTGAAATTGACCCTTTTTAAGGGCTAGATCTCTTGTAATATAAGTGATATCATCCGGATTAACAAGATCTTCCTTTCCATCGTAATTTGAGGGTATGCGGACCATTTTCCAAAAATGTGAAAACTGGGTTCGAAAACCCTTCGGAATCCCGTAAAATCCGGTCCAATCTTGCGCGCTCCATATCACGGAAATGCCCATGCTTCGTGAGTTATTCATCAATTCCTTCAAAAACCCTTGGTTTTCTACCCCCATGCTAGGCCAATGAGAGGCTACATCATCAAATAGTATAATCATATTATTTGGTTTTGCCTTTGTTGCATTATCAGAGTAAAACTTCATCAAAATTCTAATCAGTTTGCATCGCATATCGTTTGACCCCCGTTTGCCCATTGCCCAGGCGATCTCGTGTGTAAATTTAATATCCTCGTACTCTTCTGCACTACGCAACTTTGCCCGCGCCTGAATGCGAATTAGGATATCCACTCCCTTCAAACCCTTCCTGTTTGTTTCCGTATATTTTGATAATAGTTTCCGAATGGCTGTAGATTTCCCGGTACCAGTTGCACCAAGCACTCCAAGACGCCATGCGCCATCAGTTTCGAATTTGGGAATCCACTTTGTGTCCTTGATATTCGCCATTTTACTAACGAGCAAAGTTTTGAACTTCTTCCCCGTGAGCGTTTTCACTTTGATTCCCTTTTCTTCAAATCGCGCATCCTGTTCTTTCCTTTGTCGATCGATTTCAACCAGATCACAATCGTATTTTGAAGCATCCGAAGTAGAACTTGAGCTTGTAGAGCCTGCAGAACTTAGAGAAGCTAATGAAATACCCGAACTTGCAGAAGTCGTTGAACTCGTAGATTTTGTTCCAGATTTTGTAGATTTTGTACTAGACCGAGGAGCTCGCGAAGTCGCTCCCAACATTTTGTTCAACCTCATCTGGGCCAATTCCTTTCGAATTTGGTTTTGTGTTTGCGCCATTTTCTTTCTATTCTCAAAACTAGCCTTGCGGTTATCCGCGCGCATCTTCTCTCGTCTTTCCAAATCAGCACGGCGCTGTTCGTATAATTTCTGCTGGTACGCGCGCCTCTCATTTACTCGCTGTTGGTTGCCCCAATTATTCAACTGACGCTGCCACTGATTGTACCGCGCAGCTGCAAAGTTATTCGCTGGAACAACTGATCGGGACGTCGTGGACCCCGCGGCCGCCTTGGACCCCGCGGCCTGAGGTTTTGGTACCTTTGCAGATGTATTTGTATTCGCTGATCTGGATCGCCTGCGTTTCACCTCGGGAATAGCGATCGCCTTTGATCGGGTTCCAAATTTGGGAATACCGTTGGCAAAGGCATATGCCGCTGCCGCAGCTCCCGCCACACCCACCGCGGGGTACACCCATACTGGCACGGATTTGCGCTTTGATTTGCGTGGTCTTTTGCGCGACCTCGACCTCGACCGTGAGCGCGAGCGCGAAGTCATTTCTTTATTTATGGAATCAAAAAAAATTACACTGAAGCTAGTGCATTCATTATTTCAATCAACTCGGGGTTTCTTTTTAGCCCTTGGCTTTTCTCGAGTGCTTCTGTGATCTTGCTAAGATCTATGTTCTTGTCTACACCCGAAATATTTTTCACTATGCTGTTGCAATCTTTTCTTTTTAAGCATTGAAGCAAATCGGCCTTGAATGTTGTATCCTTCAATATTTGAACCAATGCGTACCGACCAGCAAAATCCTCTGCATTTATATTAATTACGACTCCCTCCTTGTATTTATTCAAGAAATTCTCTGCCAACTCGTCCCCCTGCGCCATCATTAACCGTTGCTTTTGGGTCAATTGGGGTCTATTTGCATATCTGAGAATGTCACGCACGTTTTGTTCTTGCTCATTTGTCCTTTCTCTGTATAGTTCATCGAGCCGATTCTGTTTCGCAAGTTGCAAATTACGACTCGCTCGATCCTCGTACACCCGTCGGCGCTCATCTTCCGAATCGATTTGGAGAACCGTGAAAATAGCAGCAATTATCGAGGCAACAGCCGGGAAAATAACCCATACATTGGAGCTGGTTTGCCTCCGACTTCTGCCTAAACGCTTGCGGCTGCGAGATGTGGAGCGCCTACGGGAGCGCCTGCGGGAGCGCCTACGGGAGCGCCTACGAGAGCGCCTGCGAGATGTGACGCGACTGCGTGTTTTTGATCTTGCCATTTAATTATCAAAATAATAAATTGTTTGTGCAAAGTAAATATGGAGCGAAAGTATGTGGACTCGCTCATAGAAAAGGTAGACTTTGCAACGGGAGAAATATTGCACGCAACTGAACAGCTGCTTGTGATAGCACAGAAGACATTGAAAGCTCTGCCGGGTCAAACAAAAAAACGAATTGTTCTCTCCGCACTACATGTTCTGGCCAGACAGATCAAAGACGAAGCAAAGAGATCGGACGCGTTCAAATTACTTGACGAAACTATACCGACAGTCATCGATTGTGCCGTGAGCGTGGCTCGAACGGGTCTTTTTAAATCAAAATTCTCATGCTGTGGCTGCTTGTGCTAGAACACACGTGGCTGCGTGTGTTAGAACGCACGATTAAATTTTTCCCACACGTTAACTACCCCGCGAAGTACACAAAGCATGCGACTGTATCGCGCCCGGTCCATGGTATCATCGCACTCCAGCATGTAGCCCTCGACGCGAGACACCAGAGACACCATTTCGAATCGAAAGAACCGGTTCAAGTGAGAGCATCCCCTGACCGAGGAAAATCGACCGGCGCGGAGGTCAGCGACGTCGACCGCGCCGTGGAACACCGCCAGTTTAGACTTGGACGTGTTGTGGATCTCATCCAGACGATTGCTTTTCCTCGGAATGTACAAGCCCCTCTTGCGAACCACCACGCCATTTTTGAGAAAAGGCATACCCAGGAGCTTGTCCAGGACGATGGAGTCGTGCAGCGACAGGTATGATCCTTCCGCCCGAACATGTGCATCCGCGCGCTTCAGGAGGTTGCGTCGCGACGATCCGACCTCCTCGTCCTCTTCCTTTACCTCGTTCCCATCCACGGTCAGCGACCGCTTGTACGTATACGATCGCTCGATCACCAGCTGCATCAGCTTTAGATACTCAACCTCCTCCGGGTCGATGTCGAAGCTTTCTGCATGTTGGACGCGCGTCTCGATGTTGCGGTATTTGATGTAAGGGCGGAAGAACTGGTCGTTCTCCTGTGCGGATGGCTTGAACGCGTTGCGGTCGCCATTCGGCTGGAACGTGGCTTGCTGCTGCTGGTCATCCCTCGTGTGCTCCTGCACGCACCTCGAGTTGGATTTGGTGTTCAGTTCGATGCCCACGATGAAGCCGTGGGCGTGCTTGGAATCGCAGCTAAGCGTGTTCCTCTCACCCAGATTGTACTTGATACCGCGGACAAATGGATACCTCGCCTGAACCTTTTGCTCGACGGTATTCCCACCCGCGGCAAACACCTTGAAGTGGTTGTACAGGGGGCAGCCGTGGATTACCTTCAGGCCGGAATCTTGATTCATATCGTCCGACGAACAAACCAGTGGCACACCCTTGGTTATGTTCAGAATGGCATTTAGTTCCTGTCGCGTGATGGGCTCGGCCACCTGCTTCAGGGACCGCGCCTTGAAGCGCTCGAACTCGTTGATCAGAACCTGCACCGATATCACCATCGTGCTGCGGATGCCCTTTCGGTCGTAGAAAATAAGTGGACACGAACCCTGGCTCACGAACTTGCGCACCTCCGAAGTGGAGCGAATCACCTCGTCTCGGTCGCGGCTGAGGTCCTTCGGCATAATCGAATCCAGACTTCTTGTCTCCAAGCAACGCACCATCGAGTGGTACGCGCGAACAATGCCCACCGTGATCGCGGGAAGCTCGTCCTTCATCAGGTGCGGCAGTTGGTTGTCGCGCACCACAACCGGACGATCGAACAGCAGCGCCACCAGACGCCGACTCATCTGCAGCCCGCTGTCGTCCCACTTGAGCGGAAACGAGTTGCCCACCATGATGAGCGGCTGCGTGATCACGTGCATCGCCTGCGTCTTGTACTTCCTTGAAACCGCCAGCTTCATAGCCTGCTCCCGGCCGTTGGACGAACCTAGCTGAAGCATGAAGCTCTGCGATATGTTGGAACTCGAGTTTAGCTCCTCAATCAGGATCATCGCCGACCCGACGATCAACTCGTAGCCGAACTGCGCCTCCGTGTTCGCCTGCAACTTAAAAATGTTCGGCACCAGCTGGCAGAAGATCTCGGCGATCTTGGTCTTGCCCACGCCCGCAATGCCGATCAGAGCGATGAACTTCTCCAGGCCAAAGTCGATCTCGCACAACTCAAACAGAAGCCGACCCAGGAGCGCCAGCGCGATGCGTATACACTTCTCCGGTTCCGAGTAGGTGTTGTACGACTGCGATTCCCCCACCCTGGCCTTCGGGTACTGGTGCCGCAGGATCGACATGAACGAGGGGGCCTCCAGTAGCAGCATCTGGTACCAGCTTCCCGACGCGAAGTCGATCGGGTCCTTGTATCTGTCATCCATCAGAACCTCGGGGAACTCGTTCTTGATCAGCATCGGCGCGATACCCGGAGGCGACACCTTGCCACCATGCGGGTAGAAACGGTCCGTGCGCATGTCGTACACGCCATTCAAGAATGACCGCAGGTTTGCGTTAAACTTGAGCACCGGGAAGTGAGTGGTCGACGACGAAATAATCTCTTCGGAGATGGCCTTTATTTTGCGTTTGAGAATCGCGGCGTTGTCGGGATCCATCCGCTCCGACTGCGGAAGCGTCGCAATAACATCGCGGATCGACGACGAGTCGCGTCCCCCCATGTCGATCTCAACTTGCTTGTACGCGTGCAAGAAAAAGACGCCGCGCTTGCCCCGGACCGACCCAAAACACGGCGCCCACACGTTCTCTGTGTATCGCCGATACCCCAGCTCGGCAATGGCGTCCTGCGCGATCTGCAAACCCTGCAGGTACAGGTCGTCCGTCAGCTTGTGCGCAGCGCGGCAGTCTCCAACCACCGCCTCGGCCAGCTGGGTGTACGGCAGCGTCTTCGGGATATGAGACACGGAGCGCACCTTGACGATGGACGATATTATGTTGTAGAACGAGACGATGCGGTTCGAGATCTGCCTGAACTTCCACAGCAGATCGTTCTCGTCCGTGTTATTGAAGGCTGCAATGCACTTGCGAAACCCGATGCCCAGCGTGCACAGCTTGATTGTATACAGCCTCCGCTGGTCGAACATGATGACGGGGTTCTCGCTGGGGTACTTGGCCTTTGCCACGACGAACAACGTGGGCGAGTCCAGCGTGGCAACCTTGTCTCCACCGAAGTACTCGTACAGCCGACGCGTGCAGTCGCGCACGGTTGCAATCGACACGTGCACCGCGTTCTCCAGCTTGCTTTCAATTTTTATGGAGTCGCAGTCCGGCGTCTCGAACATCGGGTCGCGAAATACCAGCTTCTCGAACATCACCAGCATATCCTCGCGATCGGGCATGTCACCCAGATGCTCATCACCCTTTGCGTCGACGGTGCGAATGGTCTTGAAGGAGGGTGACGCGAGGTGGTCACCCAGCATAAACTTCCACACGTCGGCAAAGTGATCCGCCATAGGGTCGATAATTTCCTTCGGCTCGTCCTCTGGTGGCTGCTGATTTCCAAAGTCGAGCTGCTGCGTGGCAATGCTATCGGCGTCGTCATCAGAGCCGCTACTGCTCCCACTGTCTTCCTCGTCCTCGTCCTCGCCCTCGCCCTCGCCTTCGCTCTCACCCTCGCTCTCACCCTCGCTCGCACCCTCGCTCGCACCACCCCCCTCGCCCCCGACACTGCTGCTCGTGCTTGCGCTTGCGCTATCGTCGAATTCACAAGCATCGTCGACCCCGTCATCGACGGCAGACTCATCTAAGAAGCCCGCGGCGCCGTTGTCAAATTTGTGCTGCGTGTACACGCTTTCGTCGTCGCCCTCCTCCGCAACCGGCGATGGAACGACCACAGCCGCACGCACATCAGGCCTCGGTGATGCAGCGGATGACCCGCTACCAGAATATGTCTCGCGCGACCTCGATCTGCGCCGCATGGGGTGTGCTCGGGGCGAGCCCGGGGCGGCACTTGTCGATGAGGAGCGCCTACGCATTACTGGTGTGTACAAGATGCCAAATTATTTTTGATTGTCTACAGTGGACACAGCCATAGCGGGAAAAGTTCCCGCCCTAAAACCCCACCCAAAACAAAAAATCTATTTTTTGATTGCAAGACATGGTCACCCGACTTGCGTTCACGTTCCTCGAAAGGCAAATGATGAATTCGTTGGCGCTCCTGCCGCGCATACGCCATGGGGGGGTCGACCTGTACGTGTTCCGCGACGCAGCGGAGGTGCTCATGAAATGTAAACTCATTCGACCTTGTCGTCTCATGCAGGGGACGGGGAAAAAAGTGCACAATCACACCAAATTCATGGAATTTGTGACCACGTCTCAATTCGTCAACGTCGCCGGTGTCCTTCGGGCGAGCCCGATGTGGTTCGCGATGCGCGAATGCGAGATGCACTGTGCCGAGACTATCGACGAGCAGCGAAGGCGTATCAATAGAGAGCTAGAACATGTCTCGCTCAAGGAGAGGATCGGCAAAACGAGCGCGCAGCTCACGGACCTAGAGAACAAGCATATATGCAAAACGCTGGTATCTGAAAAAACGCACAGCGAATGCCTTCGCAAACGCAAGCTCACGGGCGTCGGCCTGACCCACGAAGAGCACGTTGTTATTGCGAAGCGGGTTCGCTCTATGTACATCCTGGACAAGAAGCTGGCGCTGTTTGAAATCGACAATACCAACCTGGCCAAAACGCTCAAGGAAGCAGAACGAGAGCGTGATGAGCTCCGAGTTCGTGTACGTGATTTAGAGGAGCGCGTGCGTCTAGCAGAGATGCGCGCGGGTGAAAAAATTTAATTGTTTTGTTTAAATAAATGTCAAATAATAAGCAACTTTTTGTACCCCCCGAGATAAACCTGGGAGGTGACAGACGCGAAATCCGAAAACTTAAAAGAGAGCTCGCTAGAGCTAGACAACTCGCAGCGCGTGAAAGGGATTCACCAGTCAAACCAGTCAAACGAGTGGATGTGCCAGACCGCGCGCTCGAAGCGCCCATGCCCATGCGCACAATGCCGCGAGAACCAATTGAAATGCCAGCAGAGTTGCGCGAGATGCCAGTGCCGGTCCAAACCCAGGCCAATGGCGCGTATTCGACCGGGTTCAAAGTGGGGTTTTTAGCGATCTTTGCCGCTATCATCGTAGGGGTTTGGTTCTATTTGAAGGAGCACCCCCGCACGTGCAGCATGGCGGAGTGTAAAAGCACCAACACAAACACACAGAAGGCTCTGGAAAAGGTTGTCTCCGAGCTAGATCGCTGCCCCACTTCGAAAACGCAGAGTGCAATCAAAAACATGATCGGGGTGGCTATTGGAACGCTCCCGAGTCGGTAGAGTCAAGCTCAGCTTTCAAACGGATTGGCGCCAAAGTTTTGCCTCCAAAATTTCCCGCTCGTGGCTCTGTCCACTGTAGACAGAATCTCGAAAAATGCCTAGCCGCGCAATGAGAACGAAAAAGCAAAGGCGAGTCGTCATGCGGCGATCCACGCGCACCAAGACCAAGCCGCAGCTATTTCAAATGCAGCGCGATTTTACCTGGGTGGCCGACAAGCTCACCAAGCGCGCAATAAACAGCGGGAAGAAAACCTGGCACACCATCGAGCCGCACGTGACAGCTAATTTCAACTGCGGATTCCATGGTATAGACTGGAAGCAAGCGGCAAATGTCAGCATCGTAAATTACACGAGGATCACGTTCGGTTCTACCCAAGATCTCACCGCACTCGTTCTGGACGGCGCAAATGCTGGCACCACCAGCGTGCTCACGCGCTTCGGTGGACTCAGACACGAAAACATCACCGCCGTCAGCTCGCAGGCAGGCGTGGCGGCGTCAATCGCAACAAAATTCCCCAGCGTCAACGCCGTCCAATCAGACCTTCAGGCCTTTATCGACACCACCCAAGACGCCTACGACATCATATACATTGATCTTTGCGGCACCTGGAGGAAGCACAAGGACGTTATTTTCTATGCGCTCAGGGCAGCTAAGAAAAAGTGCGTGTTTGCCTTCGCAGTGTCTCGGCGCAGGTTCAAGATAAGCGAGGAAAAGCTCAAGAGTGAGTTTGCGCAGCACTGGGAGCAAGTTTGGAAACCGTTTAACTACGCCCACAGGTGCACAATTGTCACGGGTGGGACTCCATCATATTATGTCATGGTGTACGAGTTCTACTAAACTCCCGCCAAAATTGGTCCACAGTGGACAGTCTATAGCATTTTTCAAAATCATCCACCACATGTTCGTCCCTGCACCAGTGTGGCTCCTAGTGGAGATCCAAAACATGCGCAATCGGCTCCTTGAACTTGGCGACCGCTTTGGATACTACCCACGAGTTCCCGAAACTAAATGCCTGTTTATACAACACTCGATGCTGTTCATGGCGCTTTCTTCCTTTACCGTATATTTGGGAATTACTCGAAAAAATGTTTTTTCCGGTGTGCGACACCAAAAAATACAGCGCCGCAGTGCGTTCACGCGTGTTTAGTGGCAGCGCCATCAATTAGGGTATTTGTGTGTGTATCGTTTTTGTCTAGAACTTCTTAGTACGTCTTTGTACAACTTACCTTTTCTGGAGTATGTGCTATCAATTATCTGAACCATGTGAAACTTTGTAATATCCTTGTTAAAACCGAACCGCTCCCTGTACACGTGATCAAATATTCGCACTGGTATACCCAAACGCGCCGTTTAGTGTCTAGTAATAATGTTTAGTTTATTCAAATGAAGTCAAAACTACCCGATAACGTGCTCGTGTCCAAAGCTAAGGCCCTCGCGCCCATCGTGCAATCGATTGTAAAAACAACGTCAAAACCAAAAACATCAGGACACGTTGTCCTCTCACTCGATTATGACGGATGCTGTGACCTACTACAAACCCAACGCGGCATAGTATACCCCAACACCTTTGCGCCTCGCGCGGGCTACGCCCACAAGCAGGGCATCAATGCCGCGCGCGTTGCGATTGCACACTATTTCTTGCGTGCATTACTAGAAGAATTAATCAGACCATACAAATCCGTCACGCTTGTAAACTCAAGCTACGAACAAAGTGCAGGCCGAACGCGCGAGTTCGGCTTGATTGCCAAAACATACGGCTGGCTGTTCAACAACGTAAGGAATAAAGTAAAGATTGAAAAGGAGTCGCACGCGGCGTTTAAGAAGAGAACGTTCCTGGGACATATGAAGACATTCCCAACTGCAACAAAATTTGTCTTTTTTGATGACCTCAAGCGAAATGTAAACAGCGTCAGCACTGCTAGTAACAAAGTAATCGCGTGCAAATTTGATTACTCCTCGTATGTCAGCGGCTTAGAAAGCATAGTCAAATTTGTGTCCTCTACGGTGTCTCAGCTTCCTGTGAACAAGAAACGCTATGTTAATTGGGCGAACAAGTTAAAAGCAATCTAGGCATAAATATTTGGGTAGGCTCGATTGATGATGGAACGACGCGACCGACGCCGGGTGCGGCGGCGAGTACGGCGGCGGGTACGGCGGCGAGTACGGCGGCGTGTGCGGCGGCGAGTACGGCGGCGGGTACGGCGGCGAGCCATTTACTTTACAAGATATTTTTATTTTACCGCCAACTTTGGTCCACAGTGGACTCTCTACAGCAAAAACCAAACGATGGACGCCGAGGAATGCAAAAAGCTGCGCGCGGAACTCAAGGAGACAGCCCGCGACCTCTGGCTTGTCGGGCGCAAGCTTGTCAGAATCCACAATCGCATGTGCAGGCGTGCGAACGCTCAGAGCGAGCAGATGTACCGCCAGGTCGAGGACACCAAAGTTGACGACGACCAATCCGTTCAATCCGCCAATGCCGTCACGCATACAGTGGATGCGGAAAGCGTATTTTCTTTTGACTCGCAGATAGATGTTAGCACGCAGATGCCCGAGTCGCAGCTCATGTCGGGGTCTACGACCCACGTGTCTGATACCACGCAGGAGAGCTTTATTACCTCGGGAATCTAGTTGTTTAATCAATAAATCACAACATGAACGACCGATTCATGCCCAGTCCCATGCCCATGTCCATGTCGTTTGTCTCGAGCTCGTCGTCCGAGCTGCTGGGCGTTTTTGCATCGTCAGACGAATTCAGGTACAGAGGAGGAGGAGGCGGGGGGCGCAATTTCTTCTCCTTGAACTCAGGAATCTTCACATCGATGGGTAGAGGCGGGATGCGCTTCAGGATGCTATCGGAAGCAGCGTCGATCTTATGGATGATAGACATAAATTGGGGCTCGAACTTCTCAACCATACTTTTGTACTCCCGGAGATCCTGCAATTCTAGCAGCTGCTGCTCTAGGTTGTCCACCTGTTGCTTAAGCTTCTGCACGACCTCGTCGGCCTTCTCCAGCTCCTCCTCCTTTGCGTCCACCCGAAACTTCAAATCATTCGCAGAATCCAGAATTGTATCGAGCTTGTTTTCTGCCCCATCAATCTTCGTTGCGGCGGCAGTTCCCATTGTATAGTTACAAGAAAAAAAATTTATTAATAAAAAGTCGCAAACCTTTCGACCAAGAACAATATTTTACGGGGTAACACCACAAACGAACTGCCTCCTCCATAACGAATCTCGTTCTGTTCCAATAACGACTCTGAATATAACCCGTACGATTCGATGTCGCTGGGGTCTTCTAAAACCCCCTCGTCCCAGTCTGGATTCTCGGTTTCATCCATGCTGGCTAGCTCCTGAAGCTCCTTTGTGCTTAGACGCACCCGAGCTCGAGCGTTCGGCTGCAGCATTGTGACGGCACCCGTAGGAAACACGCGAAACTGGCCACACGCATTCGTGACTTGACAAAATCGATACCGATTTTGCAGCGTTATCAGACTGTCTTGCATTCGCCAAGCTTTGAGCTTTTCTTGTCGAACGCACAGCGGTTTCTCAGTGTACTCAGAGCTATCAAATATGAATGAAAACGACAGCTCGTCCTCCTGCTGATTAGGGTCCAGCGGCGGTGTGTTTCCATCAAGCATTATGCCACGAGGAGGAAATTCGACAAGCTCAGTATCGCTCTTTTTCTCCGAAGAGTCACCAGAACTCACTCGTTTCAGATCCATTCGACGTTTATTTATGCAAAATATTTTCATGTGAGAATCAAACGAACAAGCAGGATGGAAATATTTTCACTGTTTCTGCTGCCAAAACTTCCCCCCGAGCCAGACGCCGTATGGGAAAAAATATATCTGCCAGCTCTGAATCTCGCAAGTAAAAGAACCAAGAACGTAATTGTGCTTGGAGACGTCCAAAACGTTAGGTCGTTGAACCGGAACCGGATGTGCAAAGTTTTTCCACTCGCGCAGGCACGATTCCTCCCCCCGCCATACAAGAGAAACAGAATCGTAGAACTGGCTGAATCTTTATCAAAAAATAGCATTGTAATCGCATGTTCGAACCTATGTGAATATTCAAAAACCAAAACACCCGGCTTCCTGAGCTTTCCACAACAACTTTCACGCATGAAATTAGAAGACGGGCTACTATGCGCAATGAATGGACGCGTCGAAATCGACTCGGTCCGCGAAGCTCTTACATTGGAACCTCGAATTGTTTCAAATTCCGAGGCTCTCATGGCTGTTGTAAAAATAGCAGCACATTTAGGCTATCACGGATACGTGCACCAGTATATAGATTCGAATACCCTAGAACGCTCTGGAATTGATAGATACGTAATCCAGCCTAAACCAATCGAACAGTTGACAAGCTATGTGGCCATGGCGTTCAACATACGCGGACCACCGATTGGTATTAGCGAGCTCGATATTGACATGGCACTAGCGTGCATTCGATCACTACTTCTACGCAACGTTGCACGAAAAAAGTATAAGATTAGATTGCCAAAATTCCATCGATTTCACAACATGAAGAACGGGGTGTTTGTTCGCACTGGTATGCAACGTGGCATACGATTTGTGCCGAATTGTTCAAGCGGTGCGATGGAAACAGAAGAAAACACAACTGCGGACACATTTATGCACTCGCTAGAACAGTGCGAGTGCAATTCAATCTCGAAGTGGAGAAAACCGCATGATCGATACAGCGCGTATGATTATATTTTAAGATTTGAACTCATTGAGAGCAAGAGTTCATGGCGACGAGTGCCGGGCCACAGGGCGTTGGATCTAGTTGAACTCGACGGTCAAGTCGGCATGCGGCTCGTGCTAGAAAACGGTAACACAGCTACATTTCTTCCGAACGAATCTAGGTTGTTTTGGAACAAGAATCAATTAATCGCTAGACTACTAGACAAAGCCGGGGGCACAGCAAGTGATATCCTGTTTGCGGAGTGTCAGATTTTCCGGAGTATCAGTTTTACACACTGAGTATCTAGCGGATGATGCCGGTATTCGACATGCCGATAGCGCGTAGGTTCTGCTTCTTGCGGATCTTCTTTGCATTCGTAGACCCCGCGGGTTCCTTTTTGCGTTTCGTCATTGCTTTTTCAACCAGTTTCAGGTTCTTCGACTCGAAAATCCAATCGACTAGACCAGCCTCGATGCTGAATTTCAGGAACCTCAATTGAGCTAGATTAGTAACAACGCTTTTGTCTCCACGGGTGAGTGTAAACTTGCTGTGTCGCCTAAACACGTCGAACGACTTCTTCCCTGCCGCGTCCAAAATGTCTCGATAACGGCCGTGGTTCGGGAGGTCTATCTCGAACTGGTCGCGATTCACCACCGAATATTCAATCGCTCGGAGAGAAATTCCTTTCGACTTGACCTTGAGAATCTCGTAGAGTTTCTCGAAGTTTTTATCATCGGCGAAGAATTTCGAAATCAAGCGGAAGATTGGTTTTTTTTGGATGCGGAAGAGTTCCCCTTGCCCCGATCGAACGGTCTCACTGACAGCTGTGCGATTCGTAATCGTCGACATTGCCACGGACCTTGTAGTACAGATGTGAGAGAAAAAAAAATGTATGGTGGCGACGCTGGAAATTTGGGTAATAAAATGGAGGGAAATTTTGTAAGCAAAAAATTTTCCCGCTTTTATGTGTCCACAGTGGACCAAGTTGGCAAAAATTGCTCGCGCACCTGCGGATCCAACCACCCGCAGACCCTGGAAGATGTCGTTCATCGACAAGTACAAGATGTACAGCTGGAAGGAAAATATGTATAACATATTTATGGGGATGGGCATGGGTTGATATTTGTACGACAAGAACAAGGAAAATGCTATGCTCGAGCACGTTTAGCGACTTTCAACACATCTCTGTATAGTTTTCCCTTTCTTGAATAAATGGGATCGATAACATGGAACATGTCAAACTTTGTCATGTTCTTTTTCGATCCGAAACGCTCCTTGTACGTGTTATGAAACACGTCCTTTGGCACGAGTGTTGTGGCCCTCGTGTCGGATTTCCACTTGCCTTTTATCTTCGTTTTCGTTACGGTGATTCTATTAAATTCCCTCCCAATTGAGATGCCAACTCTAAAAGCCAAATGATCTGTATTCAAATTGATATGCTCTACCAAGGACGAAACATACTTTTTCGGGGCAAACGCCATAATATATGATCTTTCTTTGATTACATAGTCCTTCCCGCGCCTTGTGTTTCCCGATTGCGAATCATAAATGAATATGTTGAACGAAGCAAGTTTTTTGAAAGTAGGTGTAAATGCGTATTGATCGGGTGCTTCCTCAAGGCACCTTATTTTCCATTCTTCGGAGTCGTAATATTTAAGAGTTGACGCCCTCTTAGCCGCGAGCATTCTTAACATGCGCAAATACAAAATATCATAACTCCTGAAAGAAGTTCAATTACACAAGGAATGGGTGGCTACTAATTAAGCTAGCTTATATGCGTACACAAGCACCCCCGCGAAGAAGGAGCCCGTGAGCATGGCGGGCGGGGCGCAAGCGCAAGTCGCACGCGGGTGCGGTGACTCTCGAGGAGGTGTGGGCGGAGTTCACGCGCCTTCGTCTCGAACACTATCTCTCGGAGGAGCAGATGTCTCGTTACCGCGGGTCGATGGCATTCTCCGTTTCCAACAGTGGTCGCGTCACCCTAACCGAGATGTCCGACAAGGAGATCATCGACGTCCTGCGAAAGCGTTTTGCCTCCCCGTCACCAATGCAGATCGCAGAACAGCGCGCGCCTTTCGTCGCGGATTACAAGAAGGTGCTCGCGAATCGCAAGAAGCTCAAGCAAGTCGAGGGTCAGTCGAAGCTATCCTTCGAAAGCAGCTCCAGCTCCAGCTCCAGCTCCAGCTCAAGCTCCAGCTCCACCCCCGCACCCCCACCGCCGCCACCGCCGCCAAAGAACGAGAGCCCATCGACCCGTTACAGCAGCCGCGCGCGTCGTAGGACTGTGCTTTTCACCGCCCAGTCTTCCAAAAAGTCTAAGAAATCACATGAGTAGAGTATACCAGGCGTGCGAGTAGACAAGGCGTAATTTATTCAGTTTTAACTATTTTCCATGACCGTCAAGCACCTTTTGTAGGTGTTTGAGTGTATCAGTTGTGCTTGTAATATAACAATCAGGCACAACAGCATGTACAAGTGCCTTGACCGAGCCAAGCGCAAACTTGTACGCAAAATAAAAACTGAATTTGAAATGTTCACAGTAAGACATCCTTACCTGCTTTAAGTGCTCCATTTTTGCATATTTAACACAAAATTAATTTTCTTGCTCGACTTCGTGGTTTTCCGGGTTCTCGTCGCATGCATGTTCCGCTTCTATGTCCAACCAATCGAACGTGGCTCGATCGCACACTTTCGGAACCGGCGGTGCTATGTACCTACTAGCGGGCATGCATAGGCGAGCAATAGCATGCGCAAAATCAGTAAATTTGATCGTTTTCCACCCATTCAACTCAGACTCATCGACAAAGGCCGCGTGCAATCGATGTAGCGCGTTGAAATTCGTTTCTATGAAGCGAATTGTGTCGGTCATTGTTGTGTTTGTCTTTCTATTGCAAATATTTTATTTATGTTCATTCAACAACTACAAGACTAGATTACAGACAATATCAATGATAACTCCACGCGAAAAATACCCGCACAACACGGCATGCAACTCACGGATTTTCATTTCCAAAATAGCGTCCAGAATCATCCAAGACCGACACAGGTGCACCACACAGGGGCGCTCCTCGTTGAAGCATGAAATGAGACGCTTCATCATGCGCGGGCTTGTTGTCCTGAGGATTCTATGAACCCTAGCTTTAGGCAGTGTCAACCCCGCGCAAATAGGGAGAAATTTATCCCAATTTATATAAAACTTGGAGTCTATTGTGGGTTCGTTTCCCTTCCCAACGCTGGTCCAAAACAAAGGTCGGCCGAATGCTTTGTTTCGTTTGACGAAGTGCACGTCCAAGACCCCACGACGGCGCCTCTCCTTAATGTCAACCATGTGAGATATCACCGCTGATGCGGACACTCCGCGGACCGCAATCGGGTGAAATCCAAGCACCAAGACGATGTGTACAACGCGGAGGAAATTGCCGATATCATTCGTTTTCCCGTTAATAATCATGATCCTGGACTTACTTAGAGGATGTTGCAGGTAAAATCGACCCCGAGGGTAGAACATCGTAATTCGCTGCTTGCATTTATCACAGCGACTCCCGTCGTCCGCCCTGTGATCACCAGAGCACGTTGACACACGCTTGATCTTTGCCGAGGCGATTGTCATGCGCGCAGAGTGAAAGGCGTTTGAGGTGCTAGAAGAAACGCGTTCGAGGTCGTCCTCGGTGTTAAGCTTGCATACGAGGTCGTGGGCCTTTGCGTCTATCGGATTGGATTTGTGTTTCTTGAAAGGTGGCGCCTCGACAATCTCGCGTACCAACGCTGCCATTTTTATGGGTGTATTAGTTCGTTGGACGCGCGGAGACGCAGGTGGCGTAGACTCGAACGTTGGTGTCATCGACGCAGTGAAGAAGATGGAGTCGTCGCGCGTGACCGTGTCAGGAAACTGGAACAGCGGCTGCAGGGGGGGGAGGCCGAGGTTGTCATATGAGAACATTGTGTGCGCACTTGCGGATTTCAGTAATTTGTCCACAGTGGACAGACGTGTAGCGGGAATCTTTTGAATGGCGGGAAAATTTCCCGGTTTCCCGCGCTTTGTTCAGATGTTGTCCACAGTGGACAGACCCAACAAAAGCTCCGCAAAACTTCAACACGCCATGTCTGACATCACTACGCTGCCGCACGCCATTCTGCTCGATATCGCCAGCCATCTGGGGTGGCAAACATCTAGTTTCAAGCCCGCCACTTCCAAGAAGAAGCACCTCGTTCGCGTCATTCGCAAGAGTAAGAGGAAGCAAAAGTTCACGCCCTTCACCAAAGATGCGACCTGCTTTGCTCTCGTCAACAAGCGCATGCACGCGAAGCTACGCGACTTTACGAATGCCTCGTTTTTCATTCATCCCAAGTATTCGCGAGTTCTTGCGGTCGGTCCTCGCTCTTGGATCGGCCCCCAAGGTTCAAGAGAGCTCCTCAGTCTCCTGGACTTCGAGAAGAACGACATGCGAATTGCCGGCAGCTATGCTCTTCACGCATACATGATGCAAACGCAGCAGGATTGGCCTTCATTCTACCCTGATGACATCGACATCTACATCGCCGACGGGGGGAAGCAGAACTGGTGCTACACTCTTGTCTGCCACGCGCTCGAGTTCATCGAGTCCGTCAGCAATGCTGGCATCCATGCGTACGTGCACGAAGACATCAAGATTCTAGGACACGGAGTGAGAGAGACGAGCGCAATCGATCACCTTAGATCTTACAAGAACCTCTACGCCAACCACACTGCATCGCCTCCCCTTCGCGTTAGTATGGTCCGTCACGTACAAGTCGGTGAGCCAGATGAGATGGACTACTATGAGCTCCAGGAGACAAAGGAGTCGGCACCGCTTTGCATCATCAACGTGCGCGTGTGTATGACGAAACACGCCAAGCTTCTCGGGGCACCGTACAAGCGTTGGTATCAGAAAGTGTCATTCATCTCAACAAGAATTAGGCAATCTTGCACAACAGATCTGCGACAGTTTGTCGATGACACGTTCGACATCTCGGTGTGCAAGGTCCTCATGCTCCCCAGGGGCAAGTCGGCGACCTTCGATGTCTCGGAGAGAGTCAAGGAGCACATCAAGAACAAGCAGTTCACGATTGACCTGCCGCCACCGACTATCCCGGAGAAGAACGTGAGGCGTGCTAACAAGTACTACGACCGCGGGTTCACGTGCATCAACGCATCCGAGTTCAAGAGAGCCCTGGGTGAGATGGATGAGGTTGATATCGACCCCGAGTTCGACCGCTTCACACGTGGGACGGCACCTCAGACCAGATTTTGTGAGCATCACCATCCTGTGTGTGACGACGTACCATCTGATCGAGTTCGGCTCAAAAACATCAACGTCGTCATCTGCAGGACATGCAAGCGTTGCATGAACAACGTCTTTTTCCGTATCATGTTCCACTCCAGCGTTCGAGCCCGGTCTCCAGGAGAAGAGGAAGACATGAAGAGAAATGTACTTTTCAAGCTCCTGACGCCTCGCCTCGCCTTTAGACAATTCAAAACGAAGTTTTATCAGATGCGGATCACTCAATGGGATGAGCCATGGTTTTAGGCGAAAAGACCGCGAACCCACGCAACGTTGTCGTCATCCTCTGCTTCTTCACCTCCTCTGGCTCAAAAAATTCCGAGTATCAGCATTATAGACGACCCCTTCGCACTCAAGCAAACGGTCGCAGTAGTCTTTAGCTTCATCAAATGATTGGAACGTTCCATAGGAAGGGGGTAGATAGTTTTGTTTTCTTCTTTTTTGTAATCATTTACCCCAAGGCCCAAAGCGCCTCAGCATTTCCTTGTTGTGTAGATATTTCGAGCGAGCCCTTATCATCCTCGAATTACTTATTTTGCTGTCATCCACCGAAACATGCGGTGGACTTTCCCGCTGCTCTCGGAGTCGAGAAGCAAGTTCGGGCTTTAGATAGTAAAACAAATCTGAATACCTTTCGAATGTTTCTATGGTTGGAGCCACAATGCCATCGTCAGAATAAATTTTCACAATTGTTCTTTTTGGTCTGTGTTCATCACCAACCAGGCTGTCGTCGAGCGCATTCAACATATACTCGTAAGCATCCTTTTCTGATATAAATCTGCGAACGACACGCGCGCCCCCGGGTTTCAAATTCGCGGAGAGGAACCACCCTGTGCATTTCTCCTTGATTGGTTCTTTCCCAAGTGGGCGAAATAGTTTTGATCTGATCCACGGATGGACGAGGTAGCCGGCATTTTTGGCACTCATGTCCAGCATGTTCCTGGTGCGCCTCAGAATGTTAAACGAACTAAAATTCACATCACCGGGAATACAATTGGAGCTCCGCAGTTTTTCCACTATTGTTTTTACCAGCATTCGATTAATGTTTTTACTCTTAAAACAAACTACTTTGTCTCTATTGAGTTTGAATTCACCCGAACACATGAACGGGTGTAACTTTGCCATGTTTTTGTTGAAGCATATCAACAGAGGCTTCAATGATACGTCCGGAACTAAGCACGTATATATCGTACACTTCCGCTTACTGTAAATCCCGCTCCTTTTATCTTTTTTGTATTGCTTGTACCAGGTTAGGCGCATTATTGTTTTCATATATAAAAAATCAAACTGGTTTGAACACAAATAAACCAAAATACGCAACGGCATCGGTACAAACCACACGTAAACACATGAACCATCGTTGTCACTGAACAGAAAAAACGTGTCCAGTGACAAAGGCAACCACAACGACGACACACACACACCACCCAACACAACTACAACCAAAAAACGCAAAACATATAGTTATCATACATTTTTATACACATTTGTATCCCTTGCTCACGCTATGCTTACGTGTGACACATACCCGTCACTGGACACGTTTTTTGAACCATCGTTGTCACTGAACAGAAAAACGTGTCCAGTGACAAAGGCAACCACAACGACGACACACACACATCACCCAACACAACTACAATCAAAAACGAAAAAAATAGAGTTATCATACATTTTTATACACATTTGCATCCCTTGCTCACGCTATGCATACGTGTGACACATACCCGTCACTGGACACGTTTTTTGGGCAAAAACGTGTCCAGTGCTGAACACACCAGAAACTAAAACATTTTGTATACACCCAAGACAAAATATATTATTTATGTAAAAATAATAAATATCATACAAATTATTCACAAATCGTATTGTTTAACTACATTATGTACACACACTACCAACATCCGTCACTGGACACGTTTTTTTCCCAAAAACGTGTTCAGTGCCAAACACACAACAAACAATAACAAAATTACAACACCAAAGACAAATGTGATTTTTTTTGTCAAAATATTAAAAAACACACATTTATTGACACATTCGCATGGTGTAATAGGACAATGCACACATTGAACCGATTGCTGGCACTGAACACGTTTTTTTGAGCACATTTTTAATTTTTTTTCTAAAATTTTGATATTTTCATTTTTCAAAAAAAAAACGAAAATCGCCAAGACGAACGGATTTTGCAACTTCAAAAAAGTACCCTTATTAGAATTTTGGGGGGTCTTATGAGACATGTCTCGCCCGATACGAACTAGAATATTTCAACAATCGTATTGGACAAATATTCTTACCTTAAAACCCTCCGCGAGATGTCCAACCTTTTTTCAAAAATAAAAAAATAAAATTTTCACTTTGAAAATGTCGTCACCTTATGTGACCAAAGATGGTGACGACATTTTGAGAGTGAAAATATATATTATATGTTGGTGAAAAGTTTTGGATTTCGCGGAATTTTTTTTAACCGTAATTGTCATCCAGAATTGAAATATTCATTCGGAAGGGACATTTATAAAATCACATCATGGTTGATTTTGGGGTGTTAGGAGTCAATTTGACAGACAACAAAAATCGCCTCGGACAAGATTGTTATTTTTGTTCATTATACCATTTTTTTTATAAAAAAATGATGTAAATGAAGAATGTGCCAAAGCGAACCAAAAAAGCAAGTACTCACAAGACGAAAGTCGAAGACGAAATCCAAAAACAATGGCATAATCTAACATATTCCGACGGTGTTCAGTACTATTATAGCGATGGTACGCCTATGAAAGTACTCCGGCGTGGTTATTATACGGAATTCGGTAGATATATTGGTGATCATGCCCCTGGGGTGGACCTAGGGACATATGGTAGCTCGTCGTAATCGACGCGGGAGCGAGTGCGCTTGCAGGAGCGGGAGCGCTTGCCTCTCTTGAGAATTGTTTTGATTATGTAACATAGTAAAAACTTTTATTAATCATATTCTATTTTAATGCGCTCGCGTTTCAAATTGGCCTCTGGCGTTGTCATTCGTAAGAAGGCACGAGTAGAGTGGAAACGCCTCCACATGAAATCCCGATGTATGTCGGTGAACCGGCTGAGTCCATCCTTGGATTCAACCGGCCAATGAAAGAGATCATGGTTGTTGGCCTTGAACTCATTCACGATCTGCGCGAATTGTACCTCATGGTCCACGTGGCCGCGACCAACGATAGCGTCACCAGAGATGGAACACCTGGTTGAATCTGTCATCTGCCTAAAGATCTCAATCTGATCTTTGACCGACCGCCGCATGCACGCTATGACGGTGGTCTCTCGATGCCTCTTAGGGGACCGCTTGTCGATGCATGCATTGAGGCTTATCGTCTCCATGTAGCCGCAATCGAAGCGCAGGGCGAACGTGGGTTGTTTGTAAACCTTGTGGCGCCCGATAACAATTTCGAACGGGGAGTCTCCCCGGGTTTTCTCCATGTACTTGGGGTGATTGTCAATGAGTGAGCGTATGAAGGTCTCTTCATCTCCACTCAAGGTATACCCAAAGTAATGAGCATCTCTTATACTGCGGACACGCTTGCGTATATCCTTCTTGGTTGGCATTTACATAGTGGTGTCACTTTAATTATGTCAATCCAACACGTACGAACATTTTCGTTCGGTATATATCGTTGATCATGCCCCTGGGGTGGACCTATGGACCTATAGGGACCTAGGGTAGCTCGTCGTAATCGTCGTAACGAATTTTGTCGATTTCAATTACAATGAACCCCGCTTGCACCTGCTCTGCTAGTTTATCAGAGTCACTCCGAGGCCTCTTGCTTGAACCCATCTCGGTCATCTGAATTGTCTCTGGCATGCTTGCATCATGTACGCGCTCCCATTCGATCATTATCCTCTTTATGATCTCCGCGAAGCGCCTTGCAATGCGTCTAGCTACTGCTGAGACAATTACGTCCACGTAGTCCAGCGTGGTGTCCATGGTCTGTGGCATTCTGTTTGTGTGTGTTAAAACAAAGCTATAAAAAATGTTAATCATCTTTTTTCTTTGCGTTTATTTAAATATAATAATGCCTCGCCGCAGCCGTCGCCGTTCTTCTCGCCGCCGCAGTACCTCTCGCCGCAATTCTCGCCGCCGCACCTCGCGTCGCCGCACTTCCCGCCGTCGCTCGTCTCGTAGGCGCCGTCGGTAAATATAGATTCAAGCCGACTGGGTTTGTACAGTGGCATCACAAAATCAATTGTGCGTTTGAACGCGCGCTTGAAGCGCGTGTTTACATCAACACTGTTTTACCCTTGCATATCGCTTAGAGTGAAAGGGCTTTCCACATGAGGTCGCGCGCCATTTGACTCTTGGGTATGTCCCGGATCAGCTTCCTCTTCTGTGCATGGAGTGCGCGTCGGCGCGACCTGGATCTGGACCGTCGTCGTGATTTGTACTTTGTTTTGGATCGCGACCGCCTCCGCAAGCGTGTTCGCGATCGCTTCCTTGTTTTCCGGTCCTTTCGCTCGCTTGCGCGGCGGCTCCGGTGGTGCTTGCCAGCTGTTTTCCAAGTCATTCTTTTACTTTAGTTGTATAGAAAATTGCGCCGGTGACTCCGGTCGCGGTTCAATTCGAAATGCATGCGAACGATTGCTCTGTCGAAGTCATCGTGAGTGACCTGGGGTTGCAGCAGTCGTCTGAACTCGTTGCGTACGTTTTTGTATGGATCGTATATGTACTCTTCGATTATTTCGCATATGGAGGGTGGCAGACTTTTTTTCAATGGTTCACCAATCATATTTGTTTTAATTTGCAAAACAAATTTTAACATAAGTGCAGTTTCTTACACGCGTCGGTGTGCGACATTCCCTTGTCCACCCAGCTAACTATTTGATCTATGTTGCTACAAATAAACTTGCACTCCTTGGCGACAATTGCGCCCCCTATGAGCCTGCACAGCGTGGTGACGGCGGTGGAGATGGCGGCGGTCGTCGAGTTGGCCATGTTGGCCTCAGCGGCGATGAGCGCCACGGCGGACTTGCATACGTTGCACACGACGGTGGAGTTCATCTTTTTCTTTGTTTAGATAATCTTTTGCGCTGATTAGCCGTAGCGCTCGCGCATCTCGGAGTAGGTGAGATTACGTCCGGTGGCCTCGCACGTAAAGGCGTGGTCCACGAAGGCCTTCCCTCCGCGCGTCTGCAGAACACGCATGGCATCCTGGTTGGCTTTACCAAGGGTGGCGGCGGTGTAGTCCCTGCGTACGCTGTACGCGTATGCCACGGCTCGTTTCTGGTTCAGCGAATCCAGTGGCTTCGCCTTTGCAATCAGCATGAGGTACTTGATTGATTTCTCCTCCGACGCCGGCACCGGTTCGTCCCCGACGGAGAGCAGCGACACCCTAGCTAGGGAATCGATCAGCGGATACTCATCATATGTATCCTTGACCCCCTTTTCGGGGGTTGGCACGTGGGCGATGGGCTTGGGCGTCTCGGCGGGTGGGGTTGCAGAGAAGACGGGCAGGCTCGCGGGCATGTCGTCCTGGTAAAACGTGTGGTCCATTTTTTGGCTTTTTGAAAATGCTGTCCACTGTGGAACGCGTAGGGCGGGAAAATTTTACCCGTGGAGGGAATTCTCAAGATTTCCCTCCCAAACTATTTCTGGTGCTCAAAAATCGGTCCACTGTCGAGCAACAGCTCCCTCTCAAGATCATGTCCACCCCGCCTGCAGGAACTCCAACCACGTCGTCCGCAAACGACCACAGCATCCCGGCGCCCCCCGTCCCCTCGATCGTCACACCGGGGGATGGCGTCGTCGACTCGCTCTTCTCTCTCAAGAGGATGAACAAGCTCATGCGTGTGCTGCGGAAGACGTCTGCTGAGCACTATCTGGTTCTGCGCGACCTCGTCACCCATCGCGCGCTCCTCGCAACCCTTCGAGCCACAGCCGACGGCGAGCCCAGCACAAAGAAGCGTAGGGTCTCAATTCTGGGGAGTGGCGTGGACCACGAAACCCTCCAGACGTCCATCGAAATCACTCTGGACAACAACGGCCACAAGAACAGCAAGTACTCGGAGAATTTTATTACCTCGTACTCTGCGCACTTCTCTTTGCCCTCCGCCAAGTCCTGTGAGGACATCATATTTCTGCGTAAGAAGTGCACGTCGCAGCTGAAGGAGATCGCTCTCTATTATGAGGATCGATTCACCTGTTCAAAGATGATTCAGGACATATGGGCTGCTCATCCGATGAATCCGTGCAACGAGAAGGGAGTTTCGCTGGAGACGATGCTAGAGAACAAGATGGAAGAGAAGACCTTTCTGTCCCTGAACAAGGGCATTCAGTTGAACTCATCAATTATGGTTTGGCGGTCGCTGTTCACCGTTGGTGAGTCCAATGTGCGCGCGTTCTGGCGCTCGGGTAGCGGAACTTCCTACAGTGTGCGTGTGATGAGCGTCGGGACCTCGAAGTCCGGTGAAGACACTTACCACCTCCGCTACGAGGACGGGGACCAGGACAGGCGTGTTCCCGCATCCCGCATGCGCATCCGCACCGACCCGGACCTACCTCTCGAGGTGCGCAAACGAACCACTTCTGATTTTTACGAGGCGAAGGTGCTTCAGATTCGTTGCGTCAATGGCAACATCTATTCCCTGCGGATCAGCAGCCACCCCAGCTCTTCTCAGCAGAGCGAATGGATTCTCGTGAACTCGAATCGCCTCGAGGAAAAACGTCATGCAAACAATACATCCACTACAGACAATTCGCGTGTTCCGGAGACTAGTAACAACGATGATGATACGGCGTCCGATGGTGGTGATAGCGATGAGGAGTGAGTGACTTAAGTTAATTAATGTTATATTAAAACATAAATGGTATGCTCTCGCAGACGCCCTCGCTCTCGAAAACGGTCTCGCAGACGTTCATGCCCTCGAAAACGGTCTCGCAAACGTTCGCGTTCTGTAAAACGATCACGCCGCAGTCGTCGTCGCATGCGATCGGCACGGCGCGCAATCGATTGGAAGACCCCGTATGTGTTGGGCCCGCTTGCTGGTCTCGGCGGGGCGGTATTGGGAGGGGTCGCTGGGTACTCGACTGGTTTCGGCGCAGGCAACAGATTAAATGACAACATTGCTGAATTACGAGCTGAGAGAAATATATTAAATGACAACATTGCTGAATTACGAGATCAAATTGACGAATGGAAAAGGAATTATCGAATTAATTTTGGAGGGCAATTGTATCGTATGCTTGAACAGAAAGATTTGGAACTTGAGGGGTATCATCAGAAACGTTTTGACGACCTATACGATCGAATGATCGGAAATCACACACACACCTAGTAATTTAACTATCAAGCTTACCAAGGGTGTCAAAGCTAAGCTCGCACCCCTGGTTGTAGCCGTTATATGCTATCAAGTATATTAACCGATGGGCTAGGTCCCCCCGTGGCAGCTATGCTAATCTAGCTACTCAAGTGCTTAATCAGGATGTTGCGCGCCCCGTTGAAGTCTCGATCAAACTCGGTGCCACACGAAGGACACATGTAATTCTTGCCAGTGACGTTGTACCTCTCACCACACGATCCACATGTCTTGGACGTGTACTCCTCGGTAACAACCCAGACCTTGCTTCTTGTCTGTCTCGCCTTCGAGAGAAGACGCTGCCGGAACTTGAAGTGGCCGAGGCTGAGCAGGTTTCTTGCACCGCGAGAGTTAAGCCTTCTCTGTCGAGGACCTGATCGACACACCATCTCTTGCACCTTGAAAATTGGGATGACGATGTGGCGATAGGTTTCGCAGAGGTATTTGGCGCACTTTCGATGCATGTCGGCGCGCATGTTCTCGATCTTCTCTCGAACTCGAGCTGCACGCCGACGAAGCCAGTAGCGCTTGTGGTGACGAACATCTGGCTGACTCCATTGCGACTGCAGAGCATCCATCTTGGCACACAACTCCTGGATCTTGGTCTTTGGATAGATGCCGAACTCGATCACCTTGTCGTTGGCGTCGTAAATGGTCTGGAACGTGTTGATCCCTGGATCTAGCGAGGCGACGCATTCGGGTGGTCCAGAATCCGAATATGTTTTTTTTGTCGAAAAATAGTAGCAACTTTGACAACTAACTAGCTAGCAGCACCTTGTCCACTGTGGACAAAATTTTCCCGCCCGTGGAAATATCTTCAAAATCCCGCTCATTTTTTGCAGGGTATGTCTGTGGTGCAACCAGTGGACGCGGCGGCGGCGGCACACGTGCTGACCAATATGATGGGAGGTGGACAGCAGGTGCGAAAGAAGCTTGGTCCGCGCGGCGGTGTCAAGGAGAACGTGACCGCCGCCGAGGTCGTGGTGGCCGCGGTCGCACCGGCCAAAAAGAAGAGGAAAGTGGCGAATCGCCCCCCCGACCAGAACAAGCGGCCTCGATCGGCCCCCTCCACCGCGAAAGCGCCCGTGGCGCCAGCAGTACCCGCCCTGGTCATACCATCGATTGCTCCAATTGTGCCGCCGCCCCCGGCGGCTCTGCCGATCCCGGTTGCGGCAAAAACGTGTATTTTAGTGGATGCCGATGGTACTAGCTCTAGCTACCGGAATGGGGCCCCCGTCTCTTGCTTTGGTCTACAAGAGTTCAGCAAAAACCCTCCCGTGGTTATTTTTAAAGGAGCAAAGCTCTCGAACACGTTGTTCATACCCCCAGCGACGCTAACCTCAATTTCCGAGTTAGTCAGATACCACAACGCATTGAAGATTCGACTGGACTCTATTCGCAACATTCACGACCAATTCAAGCGATCCCAAAAGCTTGTTGAGCGGGCCAGCGAAAAGGCAACGGCACTGCGCAAGTTGTTCCCGGGAATATCAGACGAAGACGTTAAATTGTGTCTAGAAAAGTACATGTCCCGCGACGTATGACACCATCATGCGAGTGTGTTTAATTAAAAGCAACATCGACGTCCGCGTGATGTTTTTCTTGTTGTGTTGTTAGTGGTGCATGACTTGTAGCGATAATACTTGATGTGTGCATCATGTGACTTTTTGCGCATGCTCTCGCACATATGTTATATTTATAAATTATATATAAATATAATGCTGGGTCTGGGCGAACTTCCCGAGGAAATTCGTCTAATTGTTCTCGAGTATGCACTTATTGAACCACCACCACCGGTAGAATGCAATTGTTATGATTACTGTATTTGCCAATTACCGAGACAACGGCTTGGACATATTGTTTATTCTGTGCATTCTCGGCAACCATGATTATATTGCTGGCTACTCGCTAACTCTAAGTCAAATCAATCACATCTCCGGCTGCCTTTGCCTTTGCGAGCCTCTCCGATGCCAGCTGTGCACCAGTCTTCACCGGTCCCATCTCGATACCGGCCTCTTCGCACACACGCTTCGCCGCGGCGTCCTGCTTCTCCAAAATTTGTTCATATTCCTCAACCGTGTTCACTGTTGATTCTTCGTAAATATCCATGTCCACCTTGTTGTCGAAAACGCGAACGCACTCAAAAGTCGGGATGTGGCGCTGAATGGCGCTCACGTTCGACCCGATGTATCTTGCAATGTGAACACGCAGCCTCTTCTTGAGCTCCGCCTTGTTCCCACTGATTCGTAGCCCGCGGCGACGGAAGATTGACTTGTACTGCACATTCGTCAAGGTTGGGACGAGCCCATAGTACAAAGGCGGATCGAATGAGATCTCGGCGCGTATTCCGAAGATGTGCTCGTCCAGGCGAACAATGAGAGTGCGCCCATCGACGCCGCTGCGCTTCATGTATAGAAGCTCAGTCAGGTCTAATTCCTCTGGATGCGATTTGATGCTCTGCGCGCGAAGACGCGCTTGCTTCTGCCTCGCCAAAACTTGGTCCCGCTTCGCCTTCTGGCGGATCGCTCGCGCAGCCGCGGCGGCCCTCTCCTGCGTCCTCTTCTGTTCTTGGGAACCATACCAAGCGATCTGTTGTGCGCGAAGGTCCTTCAGCACATCGTGCATGTTCTCCTCATCCTCGCCCTTTTTGCTGGATTCGTGTGCGTGGCGTACTGCACAGCTATTGCTGAGCTGTCCAGATAGGAGGGCGCGGTGCTGCTTCTGGTGGTCTTTCAGGAAAGCGGTCCATGACGAGCGGCGGTCCATAGTGGAGCAGATTTTTGAGCAAATGGGGGGGAAATTTTCCCGCTTATCAAAAAACAAGCGCCAACTTCAGATTTTTACTTGTCCACAGTCGACCACCACACGCTATAAATGGCTCCCAAGACCGCCACCGACCCAATGATGCCTTCCCTGGAGCGCATGCCCCCGCCCCCACCCGCTACTGTGACCTTAACTCTGACTAACGACGTCATCCAGCAGCTTGGGCTCGACACAACCTCCAAACTGGTGGACTTGGCCAAGCAGCAGCTCGCCGGCGTTCTTCCTACGGCCGAGATCACCTCTACCAGGGTCGTGCGCGTGTGCGACTTTTGCGAAAATGAAATACCCACCGGGGAAACTTTTACTCCGGTCGTCGTGCGCAAGGCCTACGGCACCAAGCCCGGGCTCTGCATCGACCGCTGCGACAAGTGTGCTGATGCTCCGATCCCCGAGCGCGTCAAGGCGCCAAAACCCAAGCGCAAGCGCAAGCGCAAGCGCACGAAGCCCCTTGCCGAGGTCGTCATCGACACGCCCACGAACTTCAACGACGGGCGAGCCCGTAAGCGCCCGATCCCGAACTCTCTCCTAATGACGACGGTTGGAATATTTACGAAGCGCCCCGGGAGCTCTTCCGGTGGTCGCGAGGTCATTTGTGCGCCGGAAGGTAAGGCCGAAAGGCGCTACATAGCGATGGACTAGATAAAAATAATGGTAGCCTGTGTTGTAACATGAATAACATCGTTAAGTTGTTAATTGAGATGGTAGTAGTGGGTGTGTGCTTAGCAATCCTGGGTCTGCCAGTGTCGTACGCGTTCGATTATTATAATGATCGGCGAATAAACTGGTGGCCGAAGCATGTGTACGGCATGCTGATTGGCACATTTGCGACCGGTGCCTTGTTTCACTTCATTTGCGAAGTCACTGGACTGAACGAATGGTATGTAAAGCAATATAAGCGTTTGTTGTAATATTTATATATAATGTTATAAATATATAATTAAATGGACAGTCTTCGTTTACTACGAAACACCATTCGAAACACGCGTGTTCCCCTGGAACAAAAGGAGTTAACTTGCTCTCGCTACGACAACAACAAAATGGAGTGTGATCGCACGCTGTCGTGCGTGTACACAGGCGGGCGGTGCGTGCCGGCCGCAGACGCTGCCATGTGGTTGCGTACGATGGATTATCTTGGGCGTAAGCACGGGTTGAGCGTGCTAAATGCTTTGTGGAAATATAGTTTGAAAACACTTATTGGGACTACAGACGACGAATTCGATTTGATAGACGCATCCTCCGGTGAATTCAATACGTACATGGACGATTATGGTAATATTAGAAACGTGGCGAGTTTTCCGGGGGGTGTGGTGGAACTCGCAAGTAAACTCAGTTCAACTAAGCTCGATGCTGGAGCATTATTCACAGCGTCTCGAAAAACGAAATTTTTAAACAAATTATTAGGTCGAAAACAATCTCGTCGCCGCACTCGATCTCGCACTCGATCTCGCAAGAGGTCTCGTAGGAGATCTCGTAGAAAATCTCGCAAGTCGCGTAGGCGGCGCACTCGTAGGCGGTTCTGAGAGGTGTTTGTTATATAATTATTATTATGTCAATAAATATTAAATGGAAGTGGTTGCCTATAATGACGAGAAGACGAAATACAAGGTCGTACCAAGAGGTCGATGCAGCGTGTGCACCAGATACGTTTGGTCCGACCAGGCTCGGGTAAAGGACGAGAATGGGGTGTACACGCATTCTAAATGTCCAATAAGATGCGGCGGTCACATCGATGAGCTGAGAAATTTTGACGCATATTGGCGTCAGCGTGAGAAGAAATGGAATAGTTTATTTGGAAAGGACAGGTACTATTCTGTGCACAGCAGTCTAGGTAAAATAGCAACAAGTAGCATAGCTGCATACGATTAACGATAAAACTCGTAGCCGGTGCGGCGGTGGACCATTGTGTATCCATTGCGCAGCCTCGTGACCGTGGGAATACGTCCGAAGCCGGCAGCGTCAATTGAAACGATCAGGAACACCATGCAGACGGTAATGATGAGCAGCGCGTACGTGAGCTCGATCATCACGTCGAAATCGGGGATGTCGCCCTCGGCGTTAGCTCCCGGGATGCTCGCAGCCACAACGGCGGCGATCTTGAACCAGCGCTTGTACGTGCACTCGCTGGACTTTCGCGTGACGGTGCGAACTTCCCACATGTTGCCGTCCAGTCCCTCCCGGGTGTCGCCGACCTCGAACTCCTTGGCAGAGAGGCTGGGCGCCTTCCTGTGGCTGTCGAAGTCGAGCTTCTTCACGGGTGCGGGTGTGAAGTCGAGCTTCTTGGAAACGGGCTCGGGGGCCCTTTCGGGAGCTCCTGGGGCCGCCTTGTCGAAGTAGTTGATGTGCTGCCAGCAGAGCTTCTGCTGGTTCATGCAACGCCTGCACGGAAGGCCTGCCTTGGTTTTGGGGATCTGGTCTTCGTTCTGAAAGCGGACCTTGAGCTCGGGCTCCTTGGGTGTGGGTGTGGCGGGCTCCTTGGGTGCGGGTGGCGCCTTGGTCTCGGGCTTGTCCTTGTGTTGGAAACAAAATTTTCCTGCTTTGACGCACCGCTTGCAGGGCTTGCCCTTGAGGGTGAGGGCGGGCGTAAAGGTGGTGGGCCCGTCCTGGTCGCAGGTGGAGGGCTGTGGATTCAGGATGCTGCACTCGTCCTGGCTCTCGTGGTTCTCACCCAGGCGCTTGAAAAGCATCGCCCCGTAGTCGTCGGTGGTGCGAAGTGCGGGCTCCTCGGGATCCATGCTGACCTGGTGGTCGGACTCGCAGATGTGTGCGATGAGCTCGTCCCTGCAGAGCAACTCCAGGGCAATCGACACGCGGTTGTTGTAGTATGAGTAGTCGGTGGTCGCGTGCTTGACTTCGGTGCACACGCGCTCGATAATCTTGTGGAAGCCCACAACGTGGCCGTACTCGGCCCAGAGCAACCTCATCATATGCTTCCGCCTGAAGTGTGAGTCCACGACTCCAGCTCGTTTAGGTTCGCGGTGGATGAGCATCAGGGAAGGCAGGGCGTTGGCACGGGCGGACATGTGGTCTGCAGTGGACAGGAGATTTTTTGGCCTCCCGAAGGAAGAATCTTTAAGAGCGAGCGGGAAACAGTAATATCTTTAAGAGCGAGCGGGAAACAGTAATATCTTTAAGAGCGAGCGGGAAACAGTAATATCTCTAAGTTCCCTCCTAAAAGAGGGAAAAGTAATATCTCCGTTTTTCCAGTGCAACAAAATCTCTCCCTGTCCACTGCAGACCCCGAATGGCTGTCTTCAATCCTTGTTTTCTTCTGGCTACCGCTCTGCTGCTCGGGTTCGACACCAACCGCCTGTGCCTCGCCGCGGGTAAGCCTGTCCTCTCCCACGCCCGGATGGCCAGATTGGCGAACAAGAACCGAGCTGGTAGGATTGGAGATTTATTTAAGCGCGGGGAAACAATCATCGACCCCACAATGGACCCGCAGTTCAAGCTTGTGCAGCTCTTTGATGAGAATGCGATGTTGAAGGAGGAGAACGCGATGCTCAAGAAGAACGCGATGCTCAAGGAGGGGTGCATACGCGGCGACCGCGGCGACTTCCTTTGCTTTCGACGCCTTCAACTCCTTGAACTTTTTGTCGAGGCGCTCGGGGGCTGGCGTGTGGTGAGCTTAATACTCTCCATTTGTACGTTGGTAGATGTGGGCACTAGCAGGCGGGTGTTGAGCGAAGTACAAAGGTGTTACATTTGGATTAACTCTTGGTATTGTATTTCACGGTCGCGAAGCATTAATCGACTAGTTCAGTTGCCTAATCTGAAAATTAAACTCTATACGCGGGTCTTGCATGCATGCACGTGTGTAAAAACACTTGGTTGAGTCTGACGTGCATAAATACATGACTAGGTTTTGTGTGTATTATGCAAATTGTGTACTGTCATGCAAAATAGAATATATTTATAAAATATATATAAATATATTGCAAAGTCACTCATGACCAGATGCATGCACGCAAGTAATGCATGTATGTATATATGAGTACCTAAGTGCCTAAGTGCCTAAGTGCCTACGTGATCAGTTCATGCGGTCTGTCGTACACGAATAATATGATGCGATCACATGTATTGATTCTGGCACAACACAAACAAGCCTAGTAGGTAACATATTCACGAGCGGCGGCGGCATACGAACTATCCGGCAATTTCACCCTTGGCAATGGACACTGCACCACTTAACGTGTTGCCCCACTCGATAATCTTGCGTTTGAGGCGGCGATTCTCATTCTGCATGTTCCTCGCCTCCTCATGCGCGTTCCTCGCCTGCTGTTCAAGTTGCATCTCACGACCACAAAGACGCTGCAGGCGCTCGTTTTCCAGCTGCTGCTCCCTGATCTTGCGCTTGAGCTTGGAAATCTTAAGGGTGAGCTGGAGGTTCTCGTCCTTGTACATGATAAGGTCCGAAGCGTTGAGGGACATGTCGCCGCAGTACTTGAGGAAAGACTCGCACACCACGCCGTCCTCGACGAAGTTTTCCTGTGGCTCCCAGGTGTCTTGGCTGGGGCCGTAATCACGCCAGGCGGTGCGGAACTGGAGCTGGCCGTCGCGCACACGATGGCAGGTTATCTTCTCGACCACGTGCTCCTTGTCCTGGGCCTTGGCGCGATTGGGGGTGTTCCGGAGCGGCGAGTTGATGTTATCCTGGGCGTTCTGGCGTTGCAGAGTGGGGCGGGGGGGAATGATGTGCGCCATTGTGCCCAGCGGAGCGGTTCGTTTCTCGATGTCGCTGTAGTCGATCCATTCGTCCCATCTGGAACTCCAGTCGTCGAAGTGCACCTTGATCCTACCAGCCACCACAGACTCCGAAAAGCGGACGGAAATCTTGTTCTCCATGACGGTTGCGTGGTACCACTTGCCCATGTTGTCCTTAGCGTCCAGGCGCGAGCCAGGGGCCTTCGGGTCATACGTTGCAAGGGTAGCCATTGTCGTCGAAAGGTGTCCACAGTGGAGCAGGAGTCTATTTTTGGCGAGTTCCGGAAGGTTCTTTTAGATAATTCCGTTTCCCGCCGGTTCCCGCCTATTCAAGAGCAAATCCCCCAAAGGGTTAATGGGCTTGCTAATTTTGAAATATCTAAACTTTGTGCTTAGCTAGCGCAATGGGGCCCAGCAACGGACGAATGGCGTCCGGTGCGCTCACTCTAGGTGTGCGCGTGCACTCAATAATGCATATAAGCTCGTTTTTACAACGGCTGTGGGTTAAGGAAGTGTGGATGTACACGCCTATGTGTGTTAGGTGTAGCTCAGGCGCCCACAGCTTGAGATATTTTGTGTCAAAGTTGAAAAGGGGCGAAAATGGGCCTTTTTGGGCCTTTTTTGACTTTGTGTGTATATAACTTTGGCTGTAGTTGGCTTAGCTGCATATAACACACAGGGGGTGTGCAGGGGGGTGTGCTTAGTTGATTTCAGGTGTTTTGGTGAGCTTACATGGTTTCCGAAATGCAGCGAGGGTGGGGATTACACGCACCGGGGCCCATTCTGGGTTCCCAGTGGTCCCATTTGGCGAGTTTGAACAGTTTCGGTTGCTTAGATATGTGAATATCTGTGCATACAGTAAGAGTAGATATTTTACGTAGATTCACGAATTTTCATAGTTTCATGTTTTTTGACTTTGCGCTTACATGCGTTCCGTTTGTGCAACCGCATGTACAGACTAATGTTATATTTATAAAATATATATAAATATACGTAATGAGCAACTAATTTCGCAAGCGCAACATCTAGCTAGCACAAGAGCATTCGAGCTTGCTAACGAACAAAATATTTCAAATATCTAAATTGGTATTTAGCTATCACAAGCATGTTCGAGCTTGCTAGCGAACGAGATATTACAGAATATCTAAATTAGCATCTAGCTAGCACAAGCACACTCGAGCTTGCTAGCGAACGAAATATTTCAAATATCTAATTTAGTATTTAGCTAGCATAAGCATGCTCGAGCTTGCTAGCGAACGAAATGTATCAAATATCTAAATTAGTATTTAGCTAGCATAAGCATGCTCGAGCTTGCCAATCATGCACACATTTGAAAATATCTAAAATTTGTGCTTAGCTAGCACAATGGTGCCCAGTAACGGACGAATGGCGCCCGGTGCGCTCATTGTATGTGCGCGCGTGCACTCAATAATGCATATAAGCTCGTTTTTACAACGGCGGTGGGTTAAGGAATTGTGGGTGCACACCCCTCTGTGTGTTAGGTACAGCTCAGGCGCCTACAGCTCGAGTAATTGTGTGTCGAAGTCGAAAAAGGGCGAAAAAGGGCGTTTTTGGGCCTTTTTTGACTTTGTGCGCACATAAGTTTGGCTGTAGCACCACAGTGTGAAAAGTGTGTGTGTGCTGTGGTGTATGGGGACGGGCTTACTTGATTCCAGGTGTTTTGGCGAGCTTATATGCTTTCAGAAATCCGGGCGGGTGGGGGGAGTGCACGCATCGGGGCCCATTTTGGGTTCCCAGTGGTCCCATTTGGCGAGTTGGAACAGTTTCAGTTGCCTAGATGTGTGGATATCTTGCACATAGTAAGAGTAGATATTTTACGTAGATTTGAGAAGTTGTATGTGTAACGGCTGCACGGGGCGGGTCGGGCGGGGCTGTGTTGGGCGAGGCTGGGCAGGGCAGGGCTGGGCTGGGTAGAAATTTAAACGCGGGTGAAACGGTTTGTGAACCCAGTTTTGACTGTGTAAATTTGTAATAAAGAGCAGTTCCGTGACAGTGTAGAATTGTAATAAAGAGTGGTTCCCTGACAGTGTTTAAGAGCAGTGCTCTTAGTGTGTTTTAGGGGGGGGTACCTTTTCATTGGGCGGGAGCGGAAATATCTGGAAGCGGAAATGTCTGGAAGCTTCCAGCTCGCCAAAAATACATCTGCTCCACTGTGGACAAGACGAAAATGGCTTCCTTTGCACCCCCCACTACCTTCGCTCGCTACTACACGCACGAGCAGCTGCTCAAATGCTTCATGAAGGTGATCAGCAACAAGAAGAAGCTTGCGAAGTTCTCCATCGTGCAGTACTACGTCGCTCAGCCCCCCCTGGACAAGGATGAGCCCTTTGACCAGCTCAAGAATGGCGAGCGCACCAACTACCTGTACAAGTGTCGCGCTGGAGACACGCTGCAGACGATTGCTGAGTTCTTCCAGTGCTCCGTGGAGGGTCTGGCGAGCGTGAACAACTTCCGCGCCGACACCATTCTCAAGGGCGGCACCATTGTGCACATGTACGGCGAGCACCGCGTGCAGATGGAGGCGCTCGTCCCCCAGTACCACGGCCTCTGCGATCAGCGTGATGAGGACCTGAGCATCACCAAGTTCTCCTGTAGCAGCTACCTGGCGGGCAAGGAGTTCATCAAGCAGTTCGCGGTCTTTGCGTGCGAGAACCTGGGCGCTTGTATGCGCATCCACGAGGGCTACGAATCCAAGTGCGTGACCACCACGGAGATGCTTAACCACTATGCGGACAAGGCCTGGCAGGATTTCGACCGCAACGCCGGGGTTGCGAGGCGCGATGAGCTCATCCTGAACGTGATCAGCTACAACAAGGGCCCGGTGGAGAACACCGAGTTGTACGCATACAAAAAGGGTGCGGACGTGTACTCCTACTGGACGAATGGCTTCTGGGCCTACCGCAGCGGCCCGTATTGCAACATTCCCGGTTCCTCGCATCCCCTGGAGACGTACGAGGTGCTTGAGCGGGAGGACGAGGAGCGCGACAGCGACGAGTGCTGGTTTTACGAGGCTGTGGCGGGGCCGGAGGAGCCGGAGGAGCCGGAGGAGTATGTTGAGCGCGTCGGCGTCACCATTAATTGCAACCTCCACAAACGCGTGGCTCCTGGCGCTCCGAAACCCCTCCGCAGGAGCAAGCGCCGCCGCATGCAGTGAATGTGATAGTAATAGATAATATGACGAATGACGCTGTGTGGGATGTGTACATAGTTAAATTGAGGAATGTGGTTGAATTAATATTGTATTGACATGTTATTGACTTATTATTGACTTCTATTGACTTATTATTGACTTATTATTGACATATTAATTTGTATATTGACTTGGCACACTGATTCGTTTATACTAATCATAGTGCTTGCTAAACAAAATATTTATAAACATATAAATAAATATGCAACATTCGAATGTAAACGACATACCGCAAATTACGAATCACAGACTGTCATCCGGATCCAGGTTCATGTGTGCGCCCACACCCCCGTGCGAATCCACACCCCATGCTTGCGTGCGTTCAACACACTTGCGTGGTGCTACTTGTGTATATATTTATATATTAAATTATAAATATACACCTTGCTAACCCTAACCGGTGGTTAGTGCAGACGACGCACGCTCAAAACATGTAGCTAACGAACGAATGGCGCCGGGTGCGCTCACTCTAGGTTCGCGCGTGCACTCAATAATGCGTATAAGCTCGCTTTTACAACAGCAGTTGATTAAGGAAGTGTAAGTGCACCCCCCCCTGTGTGTTAGGTTCAGCGCAGCCTCCTGTAGCTTGAAATATTTTGTGTCAAAGTCGAAAAAGGGCAAAAAGGGGCCCTTTTTGGGCCTTTTCTGACTTTATGCGCACATATATTCGGCCCTACGACAATAGAATAAAAACCTTTGCATGTGGAGGTGTATGTGGAAGTGATAAATTGATTTCAAGTGTCATGGTGAGGTTATATGCAAACCTGGGCGCATGGGGGTGGGGAGTGCGCGCATCGGGACCACTTGGGTATCCAGTGGTCCCATTTGGCGAGTTGGAACAGTTTCAGTTTCCAGATCTGTGGATATCAAAAACTCTTTTTTGAAGCTTTCAAAAAAAGAGTATGTAGGGTACCCTAAAAATATGCGTGGGAAAAAATGGTATCCTAAAAATGTGCGCGGGAATAAACGAATCCCGAAAACACCGTACAAAATATCTACCAGAGCTGTCCACAGTGGAGCACAAGGAGAAAATGGCTGAACCCGCATCCAAGAAGCGCAAGACGACTGGCGTGCAGCGCCTAGGAAACTATGCCTCGGAGGAGCAGTGGCGTAAAGCGAACAAGCCCTCGATGGCCTACGTGGGGAGCGAAAGCAGTACGGAATCGAGCGGCGGGGAGGGGAACAGCGCAGATGAGAACATCGAGGACGAGAGAAGCGCGGAAGAAAGCAGTGCGGACGAGAGCAGCGAGGACGAGAGCAGCGAGGACGAGAGCAGCGAGGACGAGAGCAGCGAGTACGCCCCTCCCTCACCCGTGTCCTCGCCTGCTGCCCCCCCCGCTGTTGGCGGTCCCATGGGGGCGGTGGATCTTTGCGACGACTCCGATGATGAGCCGCTGGTGCGCAAAAACAATGAGAATGGGGTGTGCGAGGGCTCCGACGACGACGAGCCTCTGGTGCGCCCGCAAAAGAAGCGCCACAGGGGTACGCACACACGCACACACGCACACACGCACACACGCACACACGCACACACGCACGCACGCATACAATCGTGCACACCCAGGCGGCAAGCAGAAGGCTGCTCTCGAGCCCGTTCCACTAGAGGAGAATGGCGCCGGACTCGGGCTCACTGTGGATCCCATCCCCCTCATCCGTGACACCCCTACCCGGCGCAGGACCGCCCCCAATCGCCGCGGCCCCAAGAAGAATCAGACCGCTCTCTTCTGGGACGAGACCACCCACAAGGTGATAAAGACCAAGATAAAGAAAGTCAGCGCCGCCCCCGGCATCAAGAAAAAACTTCTCACGCTGGACCTCCTCAACGGCACCCTCACGCAGCGCGGGTACCCCGACGTTCGCTCCAACATCAAGGTGCTTTCCCTGAACCCTACCACCGCGGCGAGCCAGTCCCGTGTCTTCCACGACCGGTGCAGGCGCATGTATGGCCTCGCCCCCACCCAGGACAGCAGCAGCAGCAGCGGCAGCAGCGTCAAGAGCAAGGGCACCAAGCTCGACTGCTGTGTGTGCATGTCCGAACTCACATGTGTTCACCCCGCCACCACCATGGTACAAGACGCCGTGGTAATACAGAAGAAGGGCCTCATATGTTGCGGCAAGACACGTCACTTCCTCTGCGTCCAATGCCTGATCCCGCTAATCCGCAACAACGCCTTCGCTAGTGAGACCAACGACGCCAAGCTCATCTCGCAGGGCAAGATGGCATGCCCCGGCTGCTCAGCGGACAACACCGTCAAGCACAAGGTGTGCTGGGGTACGCAGAGGATCGCTCGCGTTCTCCCCGACAACGACGAGGGCTTCGAGATGTTCCTGACTGCGGGCAGGAACCGCATCGAGATGGAGGTGCGCCAGGGCATTGAGGACGAGGGCGGCGTCAAAGAGGCCTTCATCATGCAGAAGATGGCAGCACAGATGACGCCTAAGCAGTACGCGCTCGTAAGGAAGATGATGACGATGCAGCAGCGCAAGGTGGCCAAGCTTACGCAGGACCTCGAGCAGCGGGACGAGCAGTTGCGCGCGGGTGGTGGCAAGGGGGAGGCGGACCCCACGCCACTGCTGAAGGAGGTGAGCGCCGCGGTGCTGTCCATTCAGGCGATGATGACGCGCAACTGCCCGGGATGCAGCGTTCCCATCCAGGGCACCCGGGGCGACTGTTCTGCGTACCACTGCTCCCAGTGCCAGGTCTACTTCTGCTGGTACTGTAACGTAACAGTGCCTGGCGGCAGCACGCCCTGCCACAACCACGTGAGGGAATGCCCCCGAAACCCGCGCCCAGGTCACTACTTTTCCAGGAACGTGCACGAGCTGCGCGCCTCCACGAGGTACATCGTCACCAAGAAGGTGTACGAGCACGTCAAGCAGAACGTCTCGCTTGAGGCCATTCGGATCATCCTGGACGAGCACGCATACATCTTTACGGTTCCCGACTGGATGCACGCAGATAACATCAAGAAGATGGGCGATGATGTGGTCTCTGGCTTCCCGGAGCTGGAGCTGCAGCTGGAACTACTTACGAAAGGGGATGGCGACCGCGAGTTTGTCGATTACTACGTCGATCGCATTGCTCACGCTCGCCAGGAGCAACAGCAGCGCCAGCAGCAGCAACAGCAGAATCACCAGGTGATGCAGGAGGCACGGAATGCGCGCGCAGTGGCACCCATTCCGGCAGGGCCGTGGGTGTGTCAGCGCTGCACGTTTGAGAACCCTGGCATGAGGCCCCGCTGTGGTGTGTGTGGCTTCCAGCACGGAGTTGCTGAGGAGCACCAGTTGTTCCGCGTGGGTGGTGGTGTTGTTGGCTGAGCGTAGGAGGTTATTTAGAGTTGTGTATGTATTAATGGTAATGAAGCGTCGTGACATAGTCTTGAGTGCATCAAAAGAAAACCTAAGCGACCGCCCCCGCATGTACACTTAGGGGTTTCTTTTAGACGCTTGGGGTTCTTTTGGGGACTTGGCGTTTGTGCGGCAAATTTGCACGCGTGTGCAAATTTGCATACATTTATAAAAATATAATAAATATTACATTCGTTTGCTAAGAGACGACTAACTAGGCATGCGGTCTACGCGACTAGGCGCCCTGTAGTTGCGCCACCAACGCTTGCGCGCAAGCTCTTGGGCTTTCTTCTGATTGAGCTCGTGCACATTGAAGGCAATGATGAGGGCGAAGGCGAGGGCATTGATGGAGCCGAAGATGATGTTCTGCATCCACTGTTGAAGGGAGGACACAAAACTCAAGAAACCCACTATGCTCATGCGCACGGTTTTGCATGGACACTTTCATGCATGCGCGTACACAAGCGTGTTGCACACACTTTATTAAGACGACAACATATCACTCAATACTCGTACCACTTGTATGACACACCCGGGTATCTGCACTGTCCAAACAAGATCTCTCTGCCTTCCCGGTCCACCGTTAGCATCCATCCCAGTTCCATCAGATCATACTTGTTATCCGAAAGAAAGCGACGAACGTCCTTTATCTTGACACCCCATTTTCTCGTGTAATCCTTCAGGATCATACTCTCCGAGCCCGGGATCACATTGTACAAGAACGATTTTTTGCGTATCGTGTCAGAGGTCTCCTGGCTGATCTCGCTTGCCACCAAAAACTTCCTCTCCCAAGCAAATGCCGCAACGCGTTTGCAAGTTGCCCTACCCATGTCATGCTGCATGCTACCCACCTTTCGTTTCTTCCCGATGCACGCGGTCAAGCTCGCCTTCATCTCTTCGTACTTGGATTCAGCGTTCTTGCGTAGGGTCGTCTGCTTCCCCAATACCCCGCGAAGGTGTGCGTTCTGCTTCTCAACCTCGTCCCGCTTCCGCGTGATCTCGTCCTTCTGCCACACGACACGCATTAAATTCCCCGAATCGGGTGCGGGTCTCGCTGCTGGGGAAGGGGGCGCCGCCTTTGCCGGAGCCGCAAGCACAATCTGACGCACGGCCCGCGCCGCATCCTTCGTGTACGCAGAAAAATTGTCGATGTGGAAAGCGATCCTCTTTAGCGCCGCGAGCAGACCCGTGTGCGTCTTCGCCATGCTGAGCTCCCTCTTCGCGCCAGCCGCCTCCGCCTCCGCTCTAGCGGCCCGCCGCTCAGCAACCCCCGCTTTAATGTGCAACTCAATGATCTCTTTTTGCATCGATTCCTTCAGATAATCCATCCTCTCCACCAACTTGCGCATCCTTTTCACTATGGCTACTCGCCGCTTCTTACTCGGGGTCTTTTCCTGGCTGAGCTCCTCGATCAGAGACATGAGTGCCTTTCTTTGTATAGTGTGGACCGACATCGCACTGGTTGGTTCGGTCAGATTTTGCCAGATTCCCTCGCAAAATTTCCCGCCAAATCGTGCGCATAAAGTCATAATCATGGACAAGATCAAAGCACTCCCACTAGAAATACGCAGACTCATCGCCCATTTTTCGAACCGATGCGTGTGCATGGGACCATTGGTGGATGTCATTCGATACGCACACAAGAAGCGCAAATACCGCGAGGACAACGCCAAAAGAGTCTGCAGTGTTTGTTACGATTGTTATCGAGCAATGAGTGAAAAACTCTGGGCAAATTCGAATTATCGCAATGGTAAATTTAGGCGTAGTGTGAAATGTCTAGGATGTGGTGGGAAAACAAGGTTGCGTGATGCGTATGGTGTACAATAAAACGAATATTGCTATCGCTCAGAATCCCAGGCAGCTCGTGACCCACTGGGTTTGTTGCCTGAGTCCACATTCACATGAACGTGACGCCTTTACTTCTAGCGTATAAACCAAATCGGGCCGCCTGCATAGCCCTGCGTTCACATATCGTCAGAGTAATCGCTTGATATCTGCTGCATGCGTCCGAGTTCGTTTCCCAACGCGCGGTTTCTGTGGCTGCAACGAGGCCGACTCGAAGCAGCCGCACTGCTTCGCCGCCGCCAGCCTTCCGGTCACAACCATGCTTTAGGTTTATCCAAAAAAAATGATCCTATAGGCTTAGTCTTTCTTTCGCGCCAAAAAATTCAGTGACTCCCGAATAGGCACCCGCCGCTTGCCCTCGTCAAACTATTATATTTATATATGTAATAATAAATTTATGGCAAGAGTGCAATGCTACACAGCCAAACCACAAAAGAGAAGACACGCAAAAACAAGCGATGATGGCTGTTTCTTCAAAATTCTGCGAGCCATGCTGTGCATGGGCAAAGACGACGCTGACGAGTACACACCAGTACGCTATCGCTACGTCGAGGAAACATTTGGCAAGCTGAATACGATTTACGAGGGTGAGACACCACCACAAACTACATGCTGCACCAACGTCTAACAACCTTCTCCTCCTCCTGTTGCTTGAAAGTGATTGCGGCTACTTTTGCCTCCGCTTCGTATAAACCGAGTTGCGCATGTTCTATGGGGTATTCTTTATCTAGCTTGCTGCCGTAAATCCAGCGAAGGGCGTGCGTCAAGCGTTCCCGCGGTGATGGGGACGGAGGTGCGTAGTAGCGTGGGATTTTAGCGGCGGCATGTGGAATTCGGTGGTATCCCCCAAGTTCAAAATCGTCGTCGATGTTTGGCTCTGGGTGTTCTCCGAACAATTCAATCATTATTTCATCCTCTTCATCACGTTCTTCTCCACGCGCGAGGATCTTGCCTTCGTATGGTTCGGGAGTAGGAGTAGCTTGACTGAGCGGGCGCAGGCGGCGGAAAGGAGGTCGCGGCATTGTTGGCGTGTGTGGTCAACTGTGGACACAGATTTTATATTGAGAGTTTTTGGGGGGAAATATGGGGGGGAAACTTCCCGCTTGTTTTTGGGGGAAATATGGGGGGGAACCTTCCCGCTTGTTTTTGGGGGGAACTATAAATCTTCAAAATATTGTCTACAGTGGACAGAT
>Ga0222719_10000239_pt1 | contig 55538 bp, 45 predicted proteins | sample C33_34DmetaG_FD_165039 | JGI IMG/M metagenome (GOLD analysis project Ga0222719, IMG submission 165039) | Estuarine water microbial communities from San Francisco Bay, California, United States - C33_34D | ecosystem: Environmental > Aquatic > Marine > Unclassified | place: USA: California...
GCTTTTACTGCTGCCACCATTTTATCCTCTCTATTCTTCGATAACCTTTATGGTTAGTGAAGTAAATAGTAAGAAAGTTTTCTTTATTTCTCTCGCCAAGATGTACCGGACTTTACCCTCTTTATGGTTGAGAGCGATACGCCATACATCTCTGCAACTTGTGGGTTGGTTAGTTTAGTGCCGTTGGCAAAGAGTTCTCTTATCTCTTTTACCTGCTCTTCTGTGAGGCGGGCGTTTGGGTTCTTTGCACCCGTTCTTGTCTTCGCCCATTCACTCATTTTCTTTCTAACTTCTGGGGAAGGAGGGGCATACATGTGTGGAAGAACGCCTCTCTTCTTTGCAGCGGCGCTCATCTTTCTTTTGGTTTCCTCGCTGACATGTCTGCCTGTGTTGGCTGCTCTTATCTTGGCTTTGGTTTCTTTTGTGTGTTTTCTTCCAGCAGAGGTTTTCGCTATCTTTTCTTTTGTTTCTTTTGAGTGCTTTCTTCCCTTCATGGGAGAACCAGCAAAAGGGGCTTTGTTATAGCCAACCTTTCTATCGAGACAGCCACTTTCATCTATGACTTGCTGCTCTACATCGAGTAGCACCTCTTCTTCTACTTCTTGTAAGATGGAAAAATCAAACGACTCCTCGCCATACTTTCCCCAAGCGGATAACAAGTGTTGGTTGCTATGAACCCCAAGGCGCAAACGAGACTTGTGAGCGCGCCAACGTTTCTCAACATTGACACTGCTTCCTATGTAAAACTTTCCTGTTTGTTTGTTGGTTATTTTGTAAATGCCGCAAGTCATAAAGAAACCCACCTATTTATCAGTTCGTCTATAATAAATAGGTGGGTCATCAATGAAAAGCAGTATTTATTTTATTCTTCTACAAAGGCAAAACCATCCTTCGCCTGTATTGGGATAACCTTATCAACATTATCTTTCAAACTGTCAATGTGGGTAATAAGAAGAGTCGTTTTGAAATGCTCCCTTGACATGTCTAAAACTCTTGTGAAGCCTTCCATGTTATCCGCATCTAATGCTGTTGCGGGTTCGTCAAGGCACATAATGTCGCTCTTCGGCATGTTGCTCACATTTAGCAGCGCAATACGAATAGCCATAGCAGCCAAGGTTTTCTCTGCACCTGAGCCAAGCTCTAACGGTCTGGCGTTCTGGTCTTTGTGCTGAATAAAGATGTCCAACTTGCGACCGTTATCCTCAAAATAAACGTTGAACTCTACAACGTTGGCTAACACCTCTGTGATAGCCTCGTTGATTACTGGAAGTTTATTCTTGATGATGCCAAACGCGATACCGTTCGGGTGCATACACTTCATAAAAAGGTCGTATGCAGAGAACTCACGACGAGTCTTTTCCAGTTCATTTCTTTTATTTTGGTTCTCGGTGAGTTGCGCTTGTAGCGAGCCCTCTTGCTTGTGGAGTTTTAGAAGGTCGTCACGGCAGTAGTTGCACTCCCGCTTTGACTCGTGAATGTCCAACTCCAACTGTCGCCTGTTCTCTTTGAGAAGAGCAGCATTTACAATAGCCTCTTTGTTTTGCTCGTAGTAGTCCAGCTTCTCTCGCAGCGTCTCTATCTTTTGCTGCAAGGCTGTTTTCTTTTGCTCTTCTTGGCTTACTTGCAGTTGTAGCGAAGTAATGGTGTGCTCGCCTTCCAAAACCTTTGTTTTGAGAGAGCGAATCTTTCCAAGAAGATGGTCAGCCTGACTGTTGTCCAACTTCTGTCGTAGAGAAATACTCTTTTCCTCTGCAACAGCAAGGGAAAGGTTTGCAGCAGGTATTAAGTCCTGTGCGGCAAAAGCGTTCTCAATAAACTTGCAAGAGGTCTTGTACTTGTCTCCACAAGGAATGTCGTCAAGAATACCAATACGCTTGTTGTATAGTTCCAAGTTGCGCTCAGTTTCTTTACGCTCGTTTAGCAAAGAAGTCAAGTTTTCTTTTAGTTTTGTGTTTTCCTCGGCTTCTTCCGTTAGAGCCTTTTCGTCAAACTGTTGGAGAAGTTTCTTTGCGTTCTCCAAGAAAAGACTTGACTCTTCTATCTTTTTGTGGTGGCGTTGTATTTTTGTATCGATGCTCTCGATAAGAAGTTCAGAGTTGCTTATCTGGTTTTGTACCAAGGGTGCGTCGATAATCTCTTCTGGAATAGAAGCCAACTTGTCGTCGGTTTCTTTCAGGTCTGCTTTTAGTTTTTTTAGTTTCTTCTCGTATCCTTCGCAGAGTGCTTCTTTTTGCTCGATAAGGGTTAGCACCTCATCTTGCTCATTTGCGATGGTTTCTTCGTCAGCATCGAGGTTGAAGGTTTCTAACTTTTTGAGATAACCCTTTGTGTCAGAACTTTCTTTCTTAGCCAGCTTGAACTTTTTGTCAAAGAACTCTAAGTCCAAAAACTTGGCAAGAATTTCTTTACGACGGGTTGAGCCCTCGTTGATAAAGTCAAGTGCGCCTAGTTGTGAAGACATAGAGGTCGTTAGAAAGTCTTCTAGCGTACCAAAGGTGTGGCGAATACGTGCGTCAGTCTTGCTTCGGTCTGTGGAGTCAAGTATTTCTTCATCGCCTGTGGCAAGGTCGATAACACTAAACTTTACATCTGTGCGTGCCTCGGTGGTCACTTGACCACGAAGTTTCTTTTCGTATTTCTCACTTGTGCGCTCGACAGTGTAAAGTTTTGTGCCTACTTGAATCTTTACTTTACCTCGACCATTGTTCTTTTTGTTATTTACAATGTCCACGTTCTTGCGAACGTTCTTTGAGCTAGAGTTATAAAGCGTGTAAAGCAGGGAATCTACCACGGAAGACTTGCCTGAGTAGTTCTTGCCGAAGATACCTACAAGACCACGAATGTTTTCAAAGTCTATTTTGTTTCCCTCGCCATAACAAAACAGGTTGTCCCACTCAAGGTGTTTGAGCGACCAGTTAACGTTGCGAGCAACTTCCTCGTTTTCCTCGGCTTCTTTGTTGAACCGCTCGTTGAGCGAGAAGACTTCTTTGAGGAGTTCTTCATTTGGTTCGTAGTCTTTGAGGTAATCACGGATAAGTTCTTGTTGAACTTGAACGTCCCGAAGATTTTGCTCCGTAATTTCGTCTGTGTGCGCCGAAGACAAACTTACCCCAGCCCTGTTGAGGAAGGTAAGACTTTCGGGCTTGAAGCGCGTCCTAACCACGTCTGTGGCTTTCCTAATAGTTTCCACTGGCAACTTGGTATTGGCTACAACACGAACTCTTGCACCCTTGGGTACTTTTGTGCCACGGGGCACTCGACCCTTTGGTGTAAGTTCAATAGTAATAAAGGGTTTTGGGTTCTGGAAAGTTTGTAGTTCTACCTTGAAGTCATCTTTGTTCTCGATGGTCCAAAGCAGGTAGCCCTTATCAAGACTCTCTGCATGGTTTTGTTGAACTGTTGAACCAACATAGCGCACTCGACCTTCGTCGTCAAGGCTTTGGTTGGTTTTGTGAATGTCGCCAAGCAGAGCGTAGTCAAAACCCTCAAAGATAGAAACGTCGTTCTCGCCGTGTTCCATAACCCAGCCAAGAGAAGTCTCGCAGCCAGAGATAGAACCGTGGTAAAGAGCAATGTTAATTTTTTCTTTCTCAGTTGGCTTTATCCAGCTTTCTGTGTCAAAAACCGATAGAACATTGAACGTTAGGTTATCGTCCCATACAAACTCACCTGATGCGCGTAAGAGGTGAATCTGTGGGTGGTCGAGGGCTGTGACCAAAGGTGTGATGGCATCTTGACGCGCTGTGTTTCTCAGGTTGCCGTCATGGTTGCCTGGAATAATAATAAGTGGGGCAATGTCGGCAAGGTTTTTGAGAAAGTCTGTGGCGAGGTCAAAATACTCTGGTGAAAGATTGACCTTTGTGTGTGCCAAGTCTCCACAATGCACAATAATGTCTGGCTTGTCTTTTCGCAGTTGGTCATACATCTGCGAGAACACAGCGCGGTATTCTTTGTGGTATTTTAGGTTTCTGATGTGTGTGTCAGAAATGTGTGCAATCTTATACATTTATTGTCCTCAATTGGTAATAAGCGGATTCTTAAAGGAGAAGGTTTCAAGCCCAGCCTTTTTGTTTAATTCGTGGTTTATTTCCTGTAGGCTAAGAGCCTGAACATAAGCTACATTATTAAAGAATTTTGACAAATTCAAAGAAACTAAATGTTCATAAACATGCGGGCTATCAACCTGTAGATACATGGTTGTTGTTTTAGATTTTACTCTCCCGGTAATTTTTTGTATCTTTCCGCAGCTATGCCCAAATACTATCATAGCTACATTAGCTCCCTCTACATACCCCTCTTTTGGAATCACTTTCTTTATCAATCCGTGGTCTTTAATTTTAATTTTTTCTCTTGGTTTTTCTACCCTCTTCCAGATTTGAAAGATTGTCTTAAGAACTCCCTTATTAGATGAAGAACTGTCTGGCATGTAAAAACAGTTTTCAGGCATTTCAATCTCAGAAACCAAATCAAAATTTAAATCAAGTGAGTTAATAACAGACCACTTTCGCCAAGACTTTGGAACCAAAAAGGCGATGTAATCACTACCCTGTGCAGCATGATTAAAAAACTTTTTTGAAAGCGAGTTGGCTCTGCCAAATGGTGGATTTGTAACACAAATAGTGCCCTTGAACTCCTTTGGGTCAACTTCTAAGAAATCTGCCTTGGTAACTAATTCATGGTGAGGTTCAATGTCATAGGAAATAATCTGCTCTTCTTTAATACCTTTCCTAATAAGACCGTTAATAAATTCTCCTGTGCCGCCAGCCGGTTCTAAGATTTTGTATTCATCCAAGCAAACATTGCGAGATAGCTCGGCAAGGCAAATGTCTACAGCCGATGGCAAAGTGTAATACTGCTCTTTACCTGTTTTTCGCGTGTTGGCGTATGATTGTTTGTTTCTGTGACCTTTCTTAACGTTGTTCATTATTCTCCTAAACGCAGGCAACCTGCATAGCCAAAAGGTTATCTGGGTCTACCCAGGTGGCGTTTTCTTTTCTTTCTTGGAACTGTCCTCGGGTCATTTCACCTACATCGTCGTATCCTGAAATATCTACTTTGTAAACATCTACATCGTATTGTAGCAGTTTTCGCATAATTTTGTAAGCCTTTGAGTCGGCATCTGGGTCAAGTGCGAAATAGACTGCGGTATCGTTATGAACAATACTTTGGAATAGCTTGCTTTCTTCTCGCAGGGTTGAGCCAAGAATAGGTACAGCGTTTTCACCTGCGATGATGGCGTCGAACACGCCTTCTACTAAAATAATTTCTTGGGAAAAGTCGAGAAACAGTTCGTTGAAGATAATGTCTTTGCTTGCATCAGGGTTGCGATACTTTGCCCAAGAGCCTTTGTAGGTTCGTGCAATAAAGAAGTTTGGGTCACCGCTTTTGTTGAAAGACGGGATAATAATGCGGTCTTTGAACTCACCCCAAGGACAGTAGCCTATTTTCCAAAACAGTATCTCATCCATTGTGATGCCACGCTTTGCGAGATAATGTCGGGCTGGAAGAGAAGAGTGGGGTAGGTTGTTCTTACCAAGGAAGATGTAATCTTTTGGAAGGTCGACAACCTGTTCTACTTCTTCTCCTTCCTCACCAAAAAGGTCGTCAAAGTTGGTTAGGTCTACATCGGGGGTGAGTTCCAACCAGCGTTGTTTGTCGGCAAATGTGGCAAAGCGGCGAACAAGACGATAGATAGACTTGCCCGAATAGTTGCAGTGCCAACACTGGAACTTGTCTTTGTCGATGTTGACAGATAGTTTGTTGTTGTGGTGCTTACAGTTGGGGCAATGAAACAAACGCTCCCCACCGCTTTTGCGAAAGTCGCCTAATGTTCTGCGGAGGATAGAGACTTTTTCCATACTGACCAACCTGCTTTTGCGATAACCCAACTGTCTGCTTTGTCGTATGACTCTGGACGTGGGTTGCCCTTTGTCGTGTATTGTATCTCAAAAGTGGGGTCGTTGTCAAGAACAAATTGTAGAACAACGGGTTTTGCTTTTGTGCCACGGGGAACTTTGATGCCTACGGCTCGCCTTGCTTCGCCTGCGGTTAGGTATTGTGGCTGGACTCCAAAAAGGGTATAGGTTATCCAACTAACGACTCCGTTGAATCTTTGTAGCGCTGCCATGGTCTTGGCAGAAGAGCCACCGGAGTTGAAAAACATAAACGGTTGCTCAATAAAAACTTCGGTTATCTTAACCTCTTCCTTAATGGTTGTCAAGTATTCTTTTACTTTTTCTGCCTTGACAAAAAAGTCTTTATGTTTGCGGAGGTCTATTGCTGAACAAAGTACAACTTCTCCGTTGGCGTCTATTACAGACACACCTGTGATGGACGTTGAAACGTCAAGTGCTAAAATCATGTAGTTATTATACTATAAGTCAAGTCTTATTTTAAAGGTGTAAGCCAAGTCTTCTGTTTTTTTGATTGGCTCGGCAAGATGGGCGATGCCAAGAAGTTGCTTGTTGTCGTCATAAATCGCAACCTTGGAAATGTAAGTCGTCTTAACAAAATCAGCATTAGTGTTTGAGTATGGTGACTTTGTGATGTTCTTAATTGTTTTTGGGGGCTCGTTGTATAAAGTAGTATTGCCGGTCAAGCTTGAACTGGCTAAATAATTTCCAGAAATGAAGGTGGGGTTGCTGCTGTAGTTAAACTCATTTATCTCAGCATGAGCAAACATGGTCATGGTCGGCGTGTAAGTTGTTCCCTTATACTCCAACTCAAAAGAGCTACTTAAAACAGTGCCGCCAGTGTCTGCAAAATCAATCAAAGAGCCGGTGGCATTACCACTTGTATAACCGTCAATAACTGTTGGTCCCAAAGCTGTTGTCCCAAACAGCGCAATAAAGCCCTCATTGTAAAGCGTGATACCTGCCACTGAACCACTAGATGAACCACTGATGGAGCGTAATACACCATCACTATTGCTATCCTCAACCACACCAACTAACGAGCCAGTGTAATAGTAGTTCAAACGGAGCGAGCCTCGCTTGATTGTTGAGCCGTAAAAAATACTTGGTATTGAAATTAGCTTCACCGCTACGCCATCAAAATACTCATCGAAATCATAATATTCAGATAGAGAACGATAATAGTTGATAATGTTTTTTAAGTTTGTTGTGTGAGTGAGGTCAACGCCATACTCAACTTGTACCGAAGATGTTAGGGGTAAGTACGTCTTATACTCATCGCCATACAAAGCTGTCGAGTAAGAACTGGTGGTTGTTGTTTTAAAGGAGGCAAAATCAGAGTCTTTATTTAGAAACTGATAAATTCTCTCGTCTCCAGTTCTATTAACACTTAAATCGTAGGCAGATAGGTTGCCATTAGGAACATTAGAGTTTGAGCTAGAAATGTTATTAAGGTAAGTTTCTCCAGCAACAAAAGTAAAAGTTACTTTTGGGTGAGCTTTAATCGTATTAAAAATAATCTCATCTTTGCTGAACGGTTTAAACTTCATTAGTAATCGAGGCGCACACGAAGGGTGACTTCGTTTGCGGGGGTCTTTTTAATGGGCTCACTTAGTTTTGCAACTGCTAACAACTCGTTGTCAGAGGAATAAAGTCCAACCGTTGTAAAGTATGAGGCTGGCAAATCTTCCTGCTGTTCTTTTACAAAAACCTGTGATTGGGTTAAGTATGTTGGGTTGGCGCTGTAGTTAAAGTCGCCATTAAGTGCTCTACAGAAGTAAATTGTTGAATTTAGCTCTGTTGTATTGTTAAAGGAGCAATCGTGCCATCTTCTTCTCAAGCCTGTGGAAAACACGTCTAAGGTTGAGCCGGTCAAAGAGCCAGAGCAAGTTCTGCCGTCAGCATCAAACACGGCGTTCTTGTCAAAGATTGAAGACGTTAAGACTGCAACACCAGCTTGGTAAAAAATCAGCCCTCTACGGTTATCTGCCGTAGCAGAACCATTTCTGTAAAGAATTCCGTACTCGCCAGCGGGGGAGTTAATTTTGTAGTCTGTTGCTGCGCCAGCATCTGAGAATGAAACTACATCGGTTGGTGTAGTGTAGCTACCACTGATTTTCAGTGAAATACTAAATGTTTGCTTTTGGATTTCGTCTTTAGTTAACAGTCTGGAAAAGTTAATAAAAATACAGGAATCTAGCTTTGCGCCGCCTGCTGCTTGGTTTCCGTCTTCGTCAAATTTTTGCACAGAACCAGTGCTGTCAAATCCAGCCAAAACTTGCGCCATTTGATTGTAAATGTTTATTTTCTTCTCTTGTTGTGTCACGTTTGCTGTGCCGCTAAGTTCGGAATCAGCAGAGTAACCAGCGGTCACATCAAAAATGTGGTTTGCCGAAGAGCTTAAGTATGGGTAATCATACACTGAAGTAAACATACCGTGTGAGTATGTCTTAATGTTTTCGTCAGCGTATGTGCCACTAACCAATGTACCAGTTAGTGGAATAGCCTCGTGCAACAGAGTTTTAGTCGCTGTTCTATCGTTGGGTGTTAATGTTTTAAACGAACTTGCCATTTTTATTTCCTTTTATTAAGCGGTCTTCTTTATGAATCGCAAAGCAATGTCTACAGAAAAGCCAGTGTTACCACCAGTTACTCTCATAATTGTATCAATGTACTTGTATGTTTCTCCATCAATTGGTGCTGTTGAGCCAAATTGATTAAACAAAGCCTCAGAGGTTCTAAGGTTTGTAGAAGCTTTGAATTTAAACTGCGCCTGTCCCTGGAATGGACCTGCAAGCGCTGAGTCGTTGGTAGAGGAGTCTGCGCTGGTGGCGTGTGGGGTAATTGCGTTTGTTAGAACATAAGTTGCAACCTGATCGTCATCTAAGAAATCAAAGTTTTGTTCTTCGCTATTTCCATTTCCTGACACCAGAACGAGCGAACCAAGTCTGTTGTCTAGTTCAACAATTAGTTGAGTTTCTTGTAAATCAACGTCTACCGATTGTCCTTTTGGTACATTGGGGCTGTCGATGCCGAAGTCTAATCTAACGGTTGCAGCAGCGTCAGTTGGCTTAAGACCGTTAAAAACGCCGGTTTCATTGCCGGGGTCGGTGCCAAAAATCGCACCATTGTTAATAGTGTTATCATCTACACAAATGGTGTAAGCTGAACCAGAGCCTGGGAGGCTGAATAAGCCGTTTGTGCTCTTTTGGTTTGGCTTGATAACGGGAAGATACAATAGGTCGTTTCTAGAGTAAGATACAAGGCGATGTTTAAGAAGTGATGTGTTGTTTGTAAAAGCCTCTAAAACTGGTGTTTGGAGAATGTCTAAGTCTGCAAAAGCAGAGCCGCTTGGGTGTGCTCCAGAAGGATTGTTGGAGTTTCTGTAAAGCCTGTAGTTAATCTCATCATCACCAAGAGCAAACTTAGTAATTTTAAAGGAGCCATCTCCCTTTGCTAAACGCATTCTACCTGTGTCTGTTAAGACTGCATCTAAAATAATGTCACCGCTGTTATCTAAAAAAGCCATTTATGTACCTCTTCCTAATTAGACTTGAGTTTTGAAAAATTCGCTAAAAGCGATTCAAGGGTTTGTTTATCGAGTTTATTATTTTGTATTTTATCAACAATAGCCTCGATTAACTCTGTGTTAACCCTAAACTCCTCTTCATTTGTAAGTAGTTTGCTAGCTACTTTTATATCTACATCAAGTAAATTTGATAGCTCAACAAGGTCAGAACCAAAGAATCCTTTTGATTTTAAGTTCTCCAAGTTTTGAGCGCTGCTTTGTCCCGTCTTGTCAATCGTCACCAGTTTTGGGAAAAAGTTTAAGTCAATTGCTCTTCCGGTTGATTTTGATTTAATACGCACTTTGTAGAACATGTCTGGGTCAAAGGGGTCAATGTTCTTGTCGCCAATCTTAATCTGTTGAAAGTTTAATTTCTGTGCTTGGTCAAGAGCCGTCTTTGCAGGTTGTAAGTTTGGTTGTATTGCTTGCTCGCTAAATCCTACTGAAACGATGCCATTAGATTTCGCTGTTGTTGGCTGTGGAGCAGGCGCGACCTCGCTTGGGAAAGAATACTCTTTCAACTCTGCGGTATGAATCTCGTCTTCTTGAGTCACAGATAGCTCAATAATCGGACTAGGGTTAGATACAAGACCGTGTGCGTTGATTGCCCTAAAGCAGTAGTAATAAGTTTTGTTTGGTGTTATCGAATCAATAAATCCAGTATTCTCGTTTTTGTTGATAGTTGTAACAAGCGCAGAGCCGAAGTCAGCATAGTTTAACGGAGCTACTTCAAGGCGAAGAGCCTGATAAGAAACGATTGGAGAACGACTAGAGAAATCAAACTCGTTCAATAGGGAGTTTAAGAATGGAATACCTGCGGCTTCGCCTGTAGTGCTATCAAATGCTTGTCCTGCTGTTACTATATTAACAAGGTCGTCAAAAGATAACTTGCCGTCAACGAACGCGCCTTCATAATCTTTCTTGTGGGCTCTTACAACCTTTTGTAGAGTTAAAACATCTTTGTTAAAAATAGCAATAGGTTTTGTTTTGATTCCAGAAACGTTGTCGTTGAAAACTATTTTTACTTTCTCGGCATCAAAGCGACTTGGTAAAACAGTGACTGTTGGATAAACAGGGGGCTTGTCAAAAGCTATAACACCTGTTATTTCCTTCAGTGGCACTTTCATAATACGCAAGTCTGGGTAGCTTAGGAAGTTGCTTGTAATGGTGTCTAGAATTGCCCCAGATTTAGTTTGGTTTTGTAGTGGCTTTACACCTGTGCCAACGCTAATAACGTGGCAGAAGAACCTATAGACGTACTCTGTGTTGTAGTTAATACCCGCATCAATAACCTTGATAATGTCTTCCTTGTTGGAGGAAGCTGGTATAATGTATTCCTTCTCAAGTTCTGGGATTGTTGTGCCCTCGGGAGAAGTGACCACTCTGTGTCTTTCGACGGAGTAAGCAAGAACTTCAACATAATTCTTTAACGGTGATGGGCGAAGCTTGCCCTTTTCATCTAGAATTCTTTGACCAATGGTTAAGAAGTTTCTATCAACGAACTCTTTCATCTTAGCTTGGAAGATGTATGAATCAAACCCGTTTAAAGAATTGTTTTCTTCAAACATGCGGTAAATAAAATCTGTTCTGTTAATGTTTGACTGCGTAGCCACATCAAATGATGTGTTGTCGTAAGTTGGGTTTATTGCTGCTAAGGCGTTTGAAAAATCGCCTCGACCATACATCACCAAATCTTTAATTTGGGAGTCCTGGCTGTCGGGCAAAGCCTTTGGGGGAATAAATTGAGCTTGCTTAAGAGCATACTTTAATGTCTCTCCAACGCACGGTGCTCTTCTAATGTTGTAGAGTCCTCTACCTAAAGAGGTAAATGTTGCGTCTGTGCTTGAAAACAAAAACGGACTCGTATTGACGGGAAACTTTTCTCCATCATCAGATAATGAAAAGAAAGGTTTTGTAGCTCTGTCAAGAACGTTGTAAATAAAAGTCTCGTAAATGTTGAGGTCTTTTAACAATTCTTTAAATTCGTTGTTCTGTACTTCTGGGGTTATGTTAAAGTTGCTTACGATTTCTGCATTAAATGGAGTAACCGATTGACGCTCGTTGGTAAAATCAATAAGCTCTTTATCTAGGTTCAAAAATGACACATTGTTGATTTTAAAGTTTCCAACACCGCCATTTCCAAAGCCTGCGGCGGTGGCGTATGCGCTGGCGTATTCACCGTCAGTTTTGTTGTAATTCTTTTGCGACAAAAAGGGCTTGTACATACCTGCTATTTTTTTCTTGTCTAAAAACGATACCTCGATGGGGTCGCTAGAAGTAAAAAGCTTTGTGTATTCTTTAAATGTTTTAAAAGAGTATTCGTTATTGGCAACAGTGTCTGTGTCCTTGTACTTTAGCTTAACAGAATTGTACGCATAAAAGTCACTTGGTCTAACAACTTGTTGTGTTTGAAATGGAGTGCTGGAGTCTAGGCTCTCTAGACTATCAACATAGAAATTGTAATTTGCAAACGCATCACACACCACAGAGCCATTTGCTTGAGTTATGTCAAAAAAGTGAAGGTTCTGTGGTAGGAACTGTGCTGTTTGAGGTGTCACCGAGTTATTGTTTGTTATTTTAATCTCTTCTTGGCAAACACTTCCTAGAAAGAAGTTTCTAGGCTCTTTCTCTAGCTGTTGATATACGGAGCTTTCTGGACTCCAATCAAAAGCCTTTTTGTACGATAAAACTTGGTTATTGGCAGTTTTTAAAACAATGCCATTGGTTTCACTTTTATCGCTGTCAAGCTGGTAAGACAGCTTTACAACATCTGGATAGTTGGGGTATAAGCCAGGAGTATCCCCTGAGCGCTGATTTCCCGTAAATGTGTAGGTTTTCTTCATCTTATTAAATAGACTTAAAAGTTAAAATCAGTGATGTTTAGATTGGCAACGGACGATGCTATGTCGCCAACTGTTTTCGTTGCTCCAAGAGTATCGACCACGTTGCTCTGCTGCGATAGACCCTCTGCAACGGGAGTATCGTCACCAAAAGTGCCACCAAGAGGTGTTGTTGTTGGTGTGCCAGTTCCACCCTGACCAGAGCCAGGAGTAGGTGTTGGAGCAGTGGGCGCAGTTGAGCCACCACCAATCCCTGGCAGCGAGCCAAATGTTCCAGCAGTTTGCTGTCCTCCTGTATCATCGCCGCCTGGAGCGGCTATGCCGCCTGCAAAGCCACCTAGACCACCCCCGCCAATTTGTTGAGCAAAGGCAACATTGACGCCCTCTGGGGCAAAAGCTGCTCCCGGTTGAGGAGTTCCTACGCCTTGTGGCGAGCTTAAATCAGTTTGTGATGGACCTGTGGGTGTTGGGAAAACATTTACTCCAGGCTGGATAATTGGATCGGTAAATGCCGCTATTTCAGTTTGGATACCTTGGCTGAAAATGGGTTGTGTTGGGTTTGATGCAACAATAACGTCGTTAATGTCATTCACTATTGTTTTGGGCATTGCGTACTTTGCGATAACATCATCTGCTGTTAAATCTTTTGCTGACTTAACTGGTAACTCAAATGATAGAGTGTTTTGAACATCGGCAACGGAGTACAAGAAGTATTGGTTGTTAATCATCGAGAAGGGGAAGAAGTTTGTTTCTTCCTGTGTGTATTCTTTTGAAAGACCAAGACGGCATAGGAAGTAACCTTGTTTTGGCTGTGCTTGGCTTAAAAACCCAAATGTCAATGGCTTCCAAGAATCATTGTCGTAGTATTCTATGCTCGCAATGTTTGTAAAAACAAGCAGAGCGGTTGTGATTTCCAACTGGTCTAGTGGTCTGTCGCCTGCAATTGCCGCCTTTAAAGAGAACATGAAGTCTGACGAATCTTGTTGAGTTGTTCCAGAAGTTCCAAGAAAGTTGTGTGGCTGTGGAAGATTTGGAAATGAGCTTTTTAAATCTAAGCCCTTGGTTGAAATGGATACCAAGTCCTTTAGTGCTTTTATAAAGTTGTTAACCTTCTCTTGACCCACAGCCTCAATCAGCTTATAAACACTTGTTACATCTTCTAAATCTTGGTATTGGGTAATTGCTTCTTTTGGAAACCTCTCTTTGTTAAGGCTAAAGATGCCATCTCCAAAATACTCTGTAAAAGATTTGTTTGAGAAGTCCTCGCTCGTAGTAAAAATAGGCTGATTGGTTGAATTAACCACACTCACGCCCGAAGCCAGAAGTCCTTGTAACAATCTTGAATTTCCGTCAGACTCTTGATAACCCGTTGATTTACCCGTAGAAACACTTAAGCTTAAGCTTGTCATTGAGTTTTTTGTAGAAGTTACAAAAAAGTTAGCGGGCGACGTAAATGGGACAGTCACTTTATCGTTTGACATCAACAGTGGGCTAAATTTTAAAATGTAATTGCTTAAGCCCTGTGGCGTGAAGCCTGTAAAAAACGCATCTTCTTGAGGGGTTGTACCAAAGTATTTTGCGTATTCAAAAATGAATAGCTCGTTAAGCTGGTCTTGGTCTAGAACTAGAATTGGGTCATAGCTTTTAGACTTGCTTCTGTTAAAGTAATCAATAACCAGTTTGTCTGACTTGTAGTCTTCTGCTGAAGGTGGTTTGACCGATACTGTTTTTGCCAACTTGTAGGACTTGGTTGCCACAGTGCCCTTTTTTGAGTCGTTTTGTTTGGGCTCTAGAGACAGGTCTGGAGCAAGTGAAAAGCTTTTAATCTGCTCTAGGCTGCTAGCTAGTGCGTCTTTCAACACAAAAAATGTTGATGGCAAAATTGTTATTGGATTTATCTTTGATAAAATGTCGGCAAAAACCCCTTTCTGTTGGGGGTTTGCTCCCGATACTTGCAAAATGTTAAAATACAGGTTCAAAAACGCTTTCTTTGTTTGGTCTATCATAACTGCGTATTCGTTAAAAAACGCATCTGTCATTTTGTTCAAGTCGTCATCATAATACCTTGATAGGGTTATTACGTTTTCCAAAGCGGAAAACTTTTGTAGTTTGGCTGTTGCCTCGTGAAAAAAGTTAATTAAATCACCAAACACTTTTGATTCGTAGGTTAGTTTAATCCCATACTCATAAGTGTAGGCTTTGTTGAACTTTTTGTCTTTAACCACGAAAAGAGATTTTAAAGTGTTTTCGGTTGAAACGTTGAAAACGCTGATGGTTAAATCCTCTTCGTCCGGTGAGCCAAAAAGGTCGTTAGGTAGATTTTGTCCTAAAAATTTAGACGTAAAAATCTCTTCTTCTGGAAAATCTTCTGTCTTATTGTCCTCGATGTTGTTTGAGATTCTTTTTCTTGTAAGGGTAAATGATTTGATTTGCCCCTGATAAACGTTGTTTGTGTTCTGGAAGTTAAAAGCACTGCTGTTAAGAAACTTTGTTAAATTGAACTCAAAAGCAAGATTTACAGAATTTGCTTCTAGGCAATCCCAATAGAATAGCTCACCAAGTGGTGACTCTAGCTTTTCTAGTTTTAAATCATCAAAGTATCTAGTTGGCGAGGCACTAGCAAATTTTTGTGCTTCTCCAAATGTTTTAGCGTTGATGGCATTTCCCTGTTGGTCAATTGTGTAAAAATCACCTTGATTAAAGTCTAGTTGAAATGCGTCACTCTTTGTTGTTCCAACAAAGTTGCTAACCACATTTGGGTCAGTAACAGTCACCAAAGAAAGGTTTGGAGACTCTGTGTCTAGTGGCTGTTTTACAATTTGTACGGTTGGGTCGGTATTAACTTTAAAAGGACCAGCCCAAATTTCTTGATTTTCGGTTTGCAGAGTTTGAAAAGTAAAATTAACAATACCACCTTTTGCTATTGTAAAAGGCAGGGAGTAAGAGATTTGCCCTTTGAAACTTCCAAACGGGGCGTTTGAAAAATCTGCAATAACCTCAATCAATCCGTATAGGTCGGTTAATCTGTCAGTAAGATTTGGCAAAGAAACACCATAATCGTATCTGTTAAATTCTATACCCTCTGTTTGAAAAGGTTTAACAAAATCAGTTGAGAAGGGCAGGCTTGTTGATAAGCTTATTGCATCACTACCAAAAACTGTCTTCAAAGGCTTTGTGGATTCAATAAATGCCCCTTGTTTTTTTAAATCTGGGGCGACACTTAAGATGTTTTCAGCAACAGAAACGTCTGTAAAGAAATGCACGGATGTTGTTAGAACTGACTTGTAGGAATCAAAGATACCTTTCCCACCTTCCAGTGGCTCAAAGAAAGACCAGTTTATGTTTGCTGAAATCTTGTCTTTGTCGTCTAACAAAATTGATGTAATAACAGGAAAAGGAATCTTCTGTTTGGTCAATGAGTTTATGTCAAAATCTTCAAAATTCATTAGCAGAAGTCCTCTTCAATCTCGGGCAAATTATCGTACAAACCATCGGCAAAGTTAAATCCACCTGTGTCAGTAAAGACCAGGGAGTCTTCATTATCAAACTCAATCACGCTTGTTAGTGATGGGATTATTGCACTACCTTCTTCAGTCGCCCCTGCTGTGTATTGTAGCTGTGTGACAAAGCCTTTTAGGTCGACTGTGAAACCATTTACTGTTACAGTTTTGTTTTTCTTGACTGCGTAAAACTCTATCTCAAAACCGTCTTTTTGTTGAACTGCGTTTTCTTCTACAACCAGACCGATTGTTTTTCCTCTTTTTAGTTTTAGTCCTGTACCATCTTCAAATGTAGCGAGGAGTTTTGTGTTGTCGTCGATGCCCAACTCAGGAGCGGAAATTTGTTCTAAATCGTCAGAGCCCACGGCAGCGGCGAGTGCTGCCAATTCTTCTGGCAGTTTCTCTGCGATTAAAAATGTGTTCATCTCAAAGTTTAATTGAGGAACAAAGTGGTTAATGCCAGAAATCTGTTTTACAGATTCTGATGAGGATAGTTGGTTTTGCAAACAAAAGAAGGTATACTTTGGGGCAGTCTGCTCTCCAATAGAAGAATTTGTTAAACCAAGGAAAGACTCAAACAAATCTTCTTCTATCTCTGTCTTTTTGCCGAACGGGTTTTTCTTTGGATTGCTAACACTTAATTTAGAAACGTTAGTCAAGAACGAGTTTTTTGGCGTCTCGCTTACAATTCTATCCTCTGAATTGTTTTGGGTTTCGTCAAAATTAGCCTTCATTGAGTCATACAAAATGTCATCATCAACAAAGTTATAAGACGCAGGGTTAAACAAACCCTTTGCAATCTGCTGTTTTCCGTATTTAGTTAGAACAAGGTGTATAACTTGCTCTTTTTGGTCTAAAAAACTCATCGTATCCTAAATAGATTTATTCCTCTGTTTTATCAACAAAATCAACCTCGGCTGTGATTTTTGCTGTTTCCACCAGAGAGCAGAAATCATAAGGGTAGTTGTAGGTAAAATCTTCTGTGGTGTATTTTGTACCCTTAAAGCTTGGAGCAGAATCGAAAGAGAAGTCTGCTGTAAGTGGGTTATCAACCGTCATGGCAAAGTAGTTACCCTTAGCTCTTTTCTTAACCTTAAAAATGTGCCACTTAATTGGGTATCTTTCCCATTGAGCAAACATGTCGGTGTTCTGTATGTCAAATTCAACGTATTCGGTTGTAACATCAAACTTGTTTAGAGTTTCTGGACCAAGGTTTTGCCAGTATTTTTCTATGTCTTTCTCGGTTAAAGACAGTGAGTATTCTTTAATCAACATGCCAAGCGGACGAACAGCCTTGTTTCTCTTAAAATCAAATCTTGGAGGGAAAACATACTTGTCTAAAGCTTTATCTAGAGCCGACCACTCATTTGGTGTGTTTGTTAATTTCGATTGCTCAATAAACCCATCATACTTTTCGTTAGTAATGGTGAAGAATTGCCTATTGCCGTTAGGTAGTATTTTGTATGGTATACAAACCAGAGCCTCTTCAATACTGGTGCTTTTAGACATTTTCCCCAGCGAAAGAGTGTCTGGAAAGCCTAAGAAGTCTTTTAGGCTGCTTTGTCCCGCTCTATCTTTAAAACTCACCTGAAACTGAATGTTGGCGGCAGGGGCTGCAAGCAAGTCCTTCCATAAATACTTACTTGTCTGTGTCAAATTCGGGTCAACCAAGAAGGGGGTTTCCCATTTTGGCTGAACTGCCCAGACATTTTTATCTGTGCCCAGAGGGTCAATTACTTTGATTGGCAATCCTGTCTTTGGGTCAACCTCGGATTGCTTAACCTCTGCTTGCCCAAGGAAGTTAATCGACTCGCTAAGACTTGAAATGTTGTTTGTGATAAATGACGTAAAGTCGTTTCCTGAATAGCTTGAGTTGGCAAAAGTTGCGGTTACTTCGTTTTGTATTTCAGCAATGGTGTGTTGCACTGTTTGTTGAGGATTCCACTCCAGTATGATAGATGATGAGCCCGCTGCCCAGCCAGGAGTCCAAAGCCTATCCGTACCAACATCAAGGTCAAATCCCGGTCTATTGGAGCCAGAAACTAACGGACCCCAGCCTTCGCGTGCAGAATCAAAGTTCCAAGGTGCGGGAAAACCTGACCCGGCAGAGCCTACAGAAATTCCAAGTGAAATTTCCAAGCCGTATGTCTTAGTGCTATCTGCTACGGGTAAATCTTTTTCTTCTTTTGAAAAAGCCGTTGTGAGTCCGTTGTTTTCCAGACAGAAGTCAATTGTGCTAGCCAAGAAGTTTGACATAGCCAGTTGTGGCTGTGGTGGTAAAGTCGAATCAAAAGACGCAGTAGAGTTCATAGACATGCTGCTATGTGGATACATGTCTACAATTTGACCAACTTCTCTTATTTTGTCGTAAGTTAACAACTCTTCAAATGGAACTTTGACAAACTGCTGTGACGCATCTCCAATTAGCCTCTCGTTATTATACGAGTTATTAGATGTCGCTATTGCGTATGAGCCAGTAAAAATACCATAAGGCATTGCAATACCAGCTTTGATTGAGTTGTACAAGATTCCTGGCATAAAGAGCGGCTGCATAATCGTTCTAAACGTTGGCTCATCACCAGTTAGTGTAACTGAGGCTGAGTATGAACTTGAAAAGATTTCAGCCAACTGGACAGTTCTTTCCGCTGGATAGAATCCCTTGTATGGCAACAATTTTGTGATTGCGTCAATTTTTAGCCTAAACTTTGATGGTATCTTTGTTGGAGACATTTTGTTAGAAAAGTCATTATAATTTAACTGTATGTCGCCATCAAAATACCTCTCAATGTTTACTAAAGATTCGGAAGAGCCGGTAATCTCTAATGAGCTTACAGATTCATTCTGTAAATTTACTTCGCCAGCGTATACCGAATCTACATGTTGTGAAATTCTGTACTCTGGAATTAGGCTATGGTCTTTTCCTACAATTTTAACAAATTCAGAAAATTCTTCGTGTGTTGAGTAATAGGATGGGCTGCTTGAAGAGCCCGGTGCTAGCCACTCTCTAAAAAATGTTGGTGATAAAGTCGAAGTGTTGATAAGAGTCTGTGGCATTTCTAGGATGGGACCATAGATGTGTGACACAGCCCCAACAATGCCGGGGTCGTCAAAGCTGGCTGTTGTGTTGCCAGAAGGAACATTGACTATGAATCTGTTTAACACATTTTTAGGGTCTCTTAAAATTCCGTAAGTCATGTTATCTGCCGCAACTAAATCGTATGAGGCAGTTGTAGCTGATGATGCAGGAATTGACCCACTTCTTAAATCAACGTAAAGCTTTCCACTTGTTGATTGTGTTAAATGTGCGAGGCTAAACTGTGCAGCGCGGGCGGCTTCCAGACCAGAGAACTTGCTTGTATCAAGAGCCGAAACGCTAGGTCCAACTTGATCGCCAAGGGCAAAAGAAGAAGTAACATCTGGTCCTGCGTAGATAAGGTCAAATCCCATCTCGTTCACAGCAGTTCTAGTATCATTGTCCTTGAACGCTTCCGTTGTTGGGGTATCATCGTACAATCTAATCAAAGACCTTCTATTTCTAAGGTCGGTCCACGTTTGTTCAAAAATGTCTCTCACTAGGGAGCTTTTAAGGTAGCTGTACTTCTGCAATGGGAAAATCTGATGTGAAAATTTAGAATACAACACATCGCCATCATTAATTGAATCTTGGTAGTTGGATTTGTAAAAATCATAAAACTTATCAAAAGCTGATTTATTTGTAGTTTGTCCCGGTGTTAAGATTGCGTCATTAATTTTTGTATCAAATAGGTATTGTTTTTCTGCATTATGGCTTATAGCAAATAATGTTGTATTTTTAACACCATCATCTGACAAATCGGCAGCTAACAACACCGGCAAGTCATTTGCAATAGCTGGTTCAACTGCAACTAATCGAGTGCCGTCTTTGGCTGTTAGAACTCCACCCTCTTTTACAGATTCAACTCTATCTAGCTTTTGTGAGTAGATGTTGTTTTTCTTTAGGTGTCTGGTAATTGGGTTTCTTTCACTTCTAATTTGTCTCCAAGTGTTCCAGCCTGATGGACCATTGCCTACGACATTTAAGAAGTAAATGTCAATGTTGTCAGCCAATGATGCAACCGTTGTGTAGTTAATTGGAGCAGTAACCAAGAAGTTACCGTCTAAATCATAGTGGTAACCACCGAAGATTGAAAACTCTCCTGGCGTAACATAACCTGCAAAGTTGATTTCATAGTCTGTTGCAGCCTCAAAGTCTCTTAAGGTAGAAGTAAAGAAGTTTATCTCGTCTGCGCCAGTTGCAAACCCAATTGTTGAAACAAGATTTGTTCCAGATGGGGCAGATTGTGAAAGCCAAGTGTAGCCAAAATCTCTAGCTGGAATTCCAACTGTGACGAAGCCATTATCAAACATTGAAGAAGTTTCAACATTGATTCCAGTGGTGTATCTTATTCTTCTTCTTCCGTTTCTTTGGATTTTCTCAAATGAAGCACTTATTGTTGAGCCCGACTGATAGCCGCCAAATGCGTTTGGTGTTGTGATGTAGCCACGTAAAGCTGTGCGTGCAATTTGGTTTCTTTCGTTTATTGTGTTGTATACGGAAAACTCTTCGTTTACTGGGTCTAGACCACCGCCGAAGGTCTCTGGACCACCGGGAGCAGAGAAGCGTTCCACAAAAACAGAATCGCCACTAGTGCCAGTAAAGAATGTAAAATCAATTACACCACTGACATAGGGGCTAACCGAAGTATTTGGCAGGTCTAACCTATTCTCTTTATCAAAGTTGTTAATTGAGCGACCGGAGGTTTGTACAACTTCATAATTAAAATCAAAGTTACCAACAGCAGAGCCAGTGGTTTTAATGTTTTTAATGTTAACTGGCGCTCTAACTGGTGGGTCTTTGTAAAATTGGTCTACAGGCGCGTCGTAGCCATCTTGTCTTCTCACGTTTTCCAAGGACATGGAATTCGCATTGGTTAGATTAAATCTAAATCTTTCTGGTCTGTCGCCTGTATCTGTCAAGCGCACCTTTCTCGATTTAAAGCCGCCGACGCGCTGAGAAGTGAAAGTTCCCTGAAGTGGTTGCTCTGAATCGGGACCAAAAACATCGTGATGAATGTTCGTTATGATGTGACTTGGATTGTTGTCGTTGTATGTATTTGAAACATAACTATCCGTCGATACGGATTGGGAGACTAAGTTTCCTGGGACTACTAAATCAAATTTATAGTCTTCTCCGTCAGCTTGGGCTTGAGCCGCGAGCTTTCTTTTGTCCACCAAATCGAGGTCATCATCACAATCTTTAGGAGTTTTTACCCCAGAGCTTGGTATTTGAATGTCGCTAAAGTTGGTGCCGCCGGTTGTTTTGAATAATACACCCTTGTAGAAATCCAGCTTTTTATTATCAGTAAAGTTAATACCACCGTGAAGGGTTTTTGATTTACTAATTTTTTCAGTAATTGGTGACGCTTGTTTTCTTGCCTGGGTTTGGTTTACAACTTGGCGAATTGTTTCTCTTGCTTCAAGGGCTCCAGTTGGAACAGTTGAATCAAAAGTATCGTTGTTTCTCTCTGCGCGGTATTTCCACCACAGACAATTGTCTCTTTCTTCGCCACTCAAAGGTTTGTGAAAAAATTTCCACTCAAATGGGAGATTTGAGCCGCTGGCAGTGCCTTCCAAATCTGGTGTCTTAAACTCAATTGTTGGGAGTTTATGTTGATACTTGTTTCTTTCTAGAACGTGGCTCTCAACAACATTGTAAACTTGGTCTGAGCCGTTCAAAGAAGCGGGCAACAAGTTAATTAAAATTTCATTTATTGAGTTGTCAAGCCACTTGTAGTATTCAAAGAAAGAAGCGATGGTTCTTTTTGTCTGAACTGTTGAAAAGTATCTTGTGCCTAGCTTTTTTAACTCCTTGTATTCCATCCTGTATTTGTTTACTGGGTCTCCAATTAGCTCGTTGAAGCCATCAATGGATGAGAAGAAAGAAAGTATGTCTTGGTCTATGGCGTATTGTAGGCTTTTTTCTATAGTAAAGTATGCGAGCTTCGCCTTTAGAATACTTTTGGTTGCCTTATCGTCTTCAGTTAAAATGTTGATACCAGTTAAGTCACCAAAATTTTCTGGGTTTATGTTTTTGCCCACTGTAAAGTATCTTGTTTCAAAAACATTTGTAGAAGATGGGTCAAACTCTTTACCACCAAACTGATACAAGCCGCCTAGCACGGTGTCCAAGTAACTATTTCCAACGGTTTTGTATGAACCGGAAGACAAATCTGGTAAAGAAAATTCCCCACTAGCGTCTGAAGTTGATAATAAATCCGTCCCAACGTTTAAAACAAGAGAGTTGATTTTTGGAACGTATGAGCCGCTAAATTGACTAGCGAGTGGTAAAAAGTTCTTGTATGGTTCAGTTCTACCAAAGTTTCTTGGGTCTTTTGCATGGCTGATTAGCTCGTTATTATCCAAATCATCCAGCCAGACTCTAAAGAACCCAACATTAACATCTGAGTTGAGGACCACTGAGCCAGTTAAATTGTCTCTCAAGGCTCCGTAAAATGGCTTTCTATTTTGTGAAAGCATCTTTATGCCACGATCAGAGTGCATAGAAGCAGTCAAATCAAATGAATTTAAAACAATTTGGTCTTCTGTGTTGTATCCTCTGAAGTTGACAACATAAGAGTCTGCTCCAGTTTGTAAAGAATTGTTCAGGTCGGCTAATCCATAACCAACGGGCTTAATAGTAACCGCTAGGTTCCAAGACTCATTGTCATAGGAGTCGTCAAAAAATTCTGTTTCTAATTCAGGTAATGTGTAGTCGCCCGTCATTGAAGCGTTTGAAGAAGTTAAAACAAATTTTACCTTTTTGTCTATTAAATTGTTTCTTACTGCCTTCACTACAAAGCCAGCGTCATCGCCCAGAACAGTTGTACCTTCATCTGTTTCGGTAGTTACCGAGACGCCACGCACACCAAAAATGCTTGTTGTCGCTGAAGAGAAGTCAATGTTACTGTTGGTTCCTGGCTCTGGAACTTTAGGTAAGAAAACTTGACACTCATAAGTGTTAGCAAGCCTTGACTCAATCGAGTCTGCCGAACCAGAAGTACCTGAAATGAATGGAGTGCCTACTGTACCTGATAATGTCGGGTAAACAACCGCATCGTGATGTGAAGCGGTTGAGAAGTTTACAAAACGGAATTTCTCTTCGTAAAGCTCCCTCTTATCATCCAGTGTGATAATCGAATTGTCTTCATACAAAGACAGATTGATTAGCTCGTTATCCACGCCAAAACAGCGTAGAGTATTACGAAGAGCCTCTGTGGTGCCCTTCATTTTAAAAATTTGGGAACTGTTATTGTAAAGGTTTGAGTAAATTGTTTTCTTTACTTCTTCAAGCTTAAACAGAAATTCGCCTCTGTCACCAGCATTTAGAAGATTGGTGAGGGTGTCTTCATCTTGAAGAATTCTATTTGTAATAAAACCCCTTGAGTTGAGAGCAATTTGAGAAAATTTTGTTTTTGCAACTTCGTCCTTGTAATAATCCATTGTCTGGATTTGTGGTAAAGTTTCAATCTCTAAGTAAAGTTCATCTAAAAATGAAGACAGAACTTGCGTGAACTTTTTTAATTCTTGTGAGTTACTAGCATCCTCTTCTACAATCCAGTTTGGAAGGGTGTTGTAGATACTATTGTTATTGTACCTGTCATAAACAGAACCCGACAAAACCTTTTCAGCGCGGTAATTTTTAACCAATGGGTGAAAAGAGTAAAGAATGGGGTCTTTAAATTCTCGGTCAGACAAGCCAGAGAGAACAAAGGCTGAACCCGTATTTCTTGCCGTAGAAGTGTAGCCCGTAAAAGAGCCATTATTCAGCCTGCCAGAATAATCCAACACTGTGCTGTCTATTGAAGATGTTTGAGTGATACCCTCGTTAAACTTAAAATACACTCCAAGGTCTTGATTGCTAGAGTCTGCCGCTGCACCGCCGTTAATAGACTGCTTTGCAAAAATGCCGATTTGCTTTCCAGTTCTAGTTGTTCTCCAAAACCTGAAGTCGTCGATAGAAGCCGATAACTTACCGTAGCCAAGCCCGCCAACGTTAGTTGCTCCGGTTTGCTCTGTTATTAGTGCGCCAACGGCAGCAACGAAGTTGCCTGTTACCGGGTTTATGTCTCCAGAAATGTCTTGACTTCCCTGGAAAACACCGTCCAAATAAGAGTCTACCGTGACGCTCGTACCATAACTAAAGTTAAGCGCAACGTGGTGCCAATTTCCGTCAACTAGGCTACCAGAGGCGATTGAAGTTAGCTGTGCCTCCGCATGGACTGTGCCAGAAGCAATAGAAACATTTAACACATTTGTCGAAGCTGTAAGCTCTACAGTAAAGCGAGCCTTTGAAGCTGCGATGCTGGAACTGTTCCAAATGTCAAGTACAACCTCTTTCTCTGTTAGCGAGGGTAAAAACTCTGACTTGTTTAGCCAAAATTCAACGCAGTTACCGGAAGCATGACCAAATCGAAGATTGTAGGTAAACTTATTACTGTCAACGACGTTTTTTACTTGTAAACCACCATGAAAGGAAATGTACTGCTTTGTAGTTGGATTACCATAGCCGCCTGCGAGGGAGCCGATTTTTGTTCCCCAGCCATCTGAAGCAAATACCACGTAGCCGTTAGTTCTTGGAAACTCATTATTAAAAATGTGGTTTTCTAGAAAAGAAGAGCTTAGAGAAAACCTCTCCTTGTCGACAGATGTTCCATCGTAAGGGTAAAAATTGACAATTCTGTCAACTGCTTCTGAATAGTATTCCTCGGCTGAACCGTATCTGGCGAAGTTGCTTGCACTTGCAAAATCAACGGGTGGAACGTATCTATCTCTGTTTTGCTTCTTTAGGGCAACAGCTTCGCCACGGTCAAACTCTTGTCCAAGGCTGTGTCTTGTTTGTTTGATTATTGGCTTTGATACTTTTTGCTTTGATTTAATTTGGTCAATGTACTTTTTAAAACTCATCTAGTCAACCCTAAAAACAATGTTATCTTCTTGCTCAATAAAACTTAAATCCTTTTTCACGACAAACGAAGCGCGGTATTTGTACCCTGCTTCAAATTGTGAAAAGTCAAGCTCAAAATAGTTGCCTTCCCCATCGTAAGATGTTTTTGTGAAAGCATCGTTTCCTGAACCTGTTCCATACGGTATGAACTCCAAGTCATCGCTAACCCTTGTTATCTTGTAATAAAGGTCTTCGATTATTGTAGAACTGGCGGTTTCAGTTCCGTCTGGATAAATAGTTGGCGACCAATCTTTTGGTCTAACATAAAGTTTTATTCTCGCTTTCTCGGCGGTTGAATAAGATTGTTTTACACTTACGGGTAAAATTACAAAGTCGTCAAAATCACGATTGTCTAGTGAGTCAAATGTAAGAACACTCACAGCAGAGCCTGTGGCATACTCTACCGAACCCGAGTGCCACACTGGGAAAACAGTTGTGATAGAGCTTGAGGCATAAGCAAATGAGGCTGAATAAATGCCAGTTGATACATGTGAGCCAGTAACGTTTGTGTCACCGTCAGTAACAACTCCACCACCAGTTGGTAGTTTCAGTTTTGAGCCTGCTGGTGCAGTTGTACCAGAATAAATGCTCAATAGAATTTCACCAGTGCCCACGTCTGGAAGGTTTTGCAGTTGTCCATTTATGTAATTGTAAAGATAAAGGTTGTTTAGGTTATCTGCTGCTGGGGCTAGTGCTGAACTAAGATAGAACGTTGAGGCGTTGTCTTTCTTTGCGTCGTCGTATCTAGACTCCAATACGGGTCTTTTAATAACGTATTCACTTGTTCTGCTGTAAAAGCGTTTTGTGTAATAAGACGCTGAAACGTCTTCTTGGCTTGAGGTTAGGAAAATGCCAAAACCATAATTTGTTTTTGTTCCCTCCAACCATTCATTAACGAGCGAGGTAACATCAACCTCCATGTCTTCCTCGCCAGTAGTGAAAGAAGCTGTGAATCTTGGTGTAGCGTGGTAATCACCACCGGCAGTTGTCCAAGCAACTCCAGAGGACGCGCTTTCCCAGTTCGACACACCCGTGTAATCCTTGTTTGCAAGGTCCGGTCCTGTGCCCTCTGTCCAAGAACGAGACACAGCCGCAATAACTAGGGTGAAATCTTTTGGAGGCGTCTCAGGCTGTTCTGCGGAGAATAATCTTAAAACAAAGTTTGAACCACTTTCAATAGTTCCGTCATCGATGTTTCCTGAGATTGTTGAGATGGGAAACTCAATAAGAATTCTTGAGTTCTCATTTAAGGAAGCGGAGGGACTGTTTTGCCCATAAATAGAAAACACTTCCACCGAATCAGCTAAACCGGCGTTTGTGCCGGTGAGCCTATTATCAAACACTTCGCCAAAAGCATTTGTAATGGTGTTGTCTTTTGTTGCTACATACTTCTTTACTGCCATTACACTACCCTAAACTTAAACTTTTGTCTCTGCTCGCGGTATTGACCGTCTTCTTCAAACAAGAACTTGATTACATAATCTTCTTCTTTTGGGAAAACAGAGAAATCCAAGTCAAAGTAATTACCTTTGGAATCGTAAGAAAGTCTTGTGTATTCGTTGTTTCCTGAACCTGTGCCGTAGCTAATAATTTCAAAGTTATCTCTTTCTCGGTAAATCTTGTAGTAGGCTTTGCTGATTATTGTAGCTTCAAGTGTGGATTGTGCTGTTGTGTAGATTGTTGGAGACACAGAAGGGTCTCTTACATACAATCGTAGCCTGCTCACTTGATTTTGCAAGTATTCTTCTTTGAGGTTGGTTATTGATAAGAAGTATTTCTTTATTCTTCTCGCACCAACCGTGCCACGAGCTTGGGGCTCTATTGCTGAACCTGTATGGTATTCAACCGAACCAGAGTGCCAAACAGGGTAAATGTATTCTAGTGAGCTTGAATTGAAAGCAACCGACACCGAGTAGATACCGGGAGACACATAAGAACCTGTGGCGTTTGTATCACCGTCTGTTACAACTCCACCACCAGCAGGCAAACCTAACTTTGAACCAGAAGGTGTGGTTGAAGAGCCAGAGTAAAAGCTAACAAGAATGTCGCTTGTTCCAACTGCGGGAATGTTTTTAAGGTTGCCCCTTATTTGGTTGTAAAGATAGATTGTATTCAGGTTGTCTGTTGAACTAGCTCTTGAAGAACTCAAAAAGAAGTTGTCTGTGTCGTCTTGAAGTGAGTTATTCCAACGTGCTTCTAGTTGTGGTCTGTATGATTCATCGTTGTATTCACGAGAATAAAATACCTTCTTGTAGTAGGACTGTGCTGCTGCTTCTTGTGAAGAGGTTAAGTAAATGCCAAGACCATAGTCTACAGTTCCATCTGTTATAATACTTTCAACATAAGGGGTAACGTCTAATAAAATGTCTTCATCGGCAACCGTAAAGTCTTGCTCAAAAAGAGGCGTGGCACGAAAGTCGCCACCGGCTGTTGACCAAGTAACCTCCGCTGGAAAGGAGGAGGCTGTTAACCAGTTTGAACCAACTAGATTTGTACCCTCTTCATCAAAACTTTTTCCCCTGCCCTCATTCCAATCTCGACTTATGGGTGCGACCACCAAAGTAAAAGAGGTGGGGCTTGTTGAGGTTTCGGGGTAGTTCTTTAGCTTGAGGTAAAACGACACACTACCGGAAGCTGGAATGTCGCCATTGGAGCGGTCTGTGCTTGTCTGTGAGAGGTCAAATTGAACAATAGCCCTAGACTTCTCGTTATCATCTGTCGAGGCTGTGACGGTGTTGTAGAGAGAAAAAATTTGAAGACTGTCTGTTAGTCCGTAGTTTAAATTACTAACACGTCGAGTGTTGCTGTATTCTCGATAAGCATTTGAAATAGTGTTGTCTTTTGTTGCATAGTATTTTTTAATGCTCATTATAGAACTGTTCCAATTAAGTCTCTATCAAAGTATTTTACTTCAAACACATGGTCTTCTAACTGAAGCAAACGTGTGCCATCGGCAGAAAGGTTTTCTGGAATGCTGAACGTTGTGGTAGCGTAGAGACCTCCAGATTGCACGGTTGCAAATACCTCTACTACATCTAAAACACCTTCGGCGTCTTTTAACTCACGGAAGAAGTCATTATAAAAGATTGGCTCACCAATGTCATACTTCACCGAGAGCATTGTCTCTAGTTTTTTATTACAAGCCTCAATAACATCAAACTTGTTTGCTTTCTCGTCTCCAACCACTGTAAAGTTAATTGCAACATTGACAATCTTTGCATCAAGAATGTCAACGGTATCTGAAATCATTTTGTGGCGAGCAAGATAAGTTTGAATGTTCTTTTTTATTGTTGTGTTTGTCTCTGTGAAATTGCCGTTTTGGTCTTCGCTAATAACGTAAAGGTTAATGTTCTTTTTGAATGAATCCTTGTCCTGCGCGGCACGAACTCTTTTTACTGCCCCAAACTGTGAAGGCATTGCGTAACAAAGAGACTCGTAATCTTGTTTTGTAACTGCGCGGCGTTGGCTATTAACAAAAGAAATTGCCCTGACTCTTAGCTCATCTGCATCGGGCACATTAACGGAGCCAACAATGGATTCATCATTTGAACACGCCATGCTTTCCCTGACTTGGTTTTCTATTGTGGTAACGTTGCTTGTGCCTGGGAAGACTAGTTTAAAATCTGACAATGTGTTGATTTGCCCTTGGCTCGCGTTTGGATTTAAGCTTGAGTTCTTTAAATACACAATTGTTAGTGCTGTATTTGCAGGAGCTATACCAAATTTATCATTTTGGATTAAGTTTGAGGGGTCAAACGTAGTTGAGGAAACATAAGGTCTGCCAAATTTTTGCACCGCAATGTTTTGAGGTCTTGCGTACAAATCCTCTGACAAGTTCTGGTCTGAGCCAAAACCAAATTGCAAAACACAGTTATCGCTATTCTTTTCCGTTGTAAATCTTCTGGCTACTAGAACCGGCTTCATAATCGACGGTACTTTATCATTCGGCGCATTTTTGTTTTTTAATTCTTTGTAAACAACGTTTTGACTTAGATGATCGACTTCAAAGTATTCATTGCCCTCTGAGTCAAGAACACTGATAATCTCTGTTACGAACTCATCGCCGATTAAGACTTGCCTAAATCTCTCAAAATCACCAACTTCGATTTCAACTGTTTCTGCTTGACCAGACACAACCTGCCCAACAGCACGCACAGCGTAAAAGCTTGGCAAGCCAGTTGTTGAATCAACAATAGCCACTTCGCGTTGGTTGTTTGGGTCTTCAAAGTTTATGTCTTCTGTTAAGATAAACGAAGAACCATCTTCAGTTGTTACAATTGCTCCCTTTTTAATTGTTGGAGCGTAATTTGTGTTAATTGAGGTTGGGTCTGAAGTTAAAGCTGGGATTGTTGCGAAAAAGGAAACCAAGCCTTGTGAAGAGTAGTTGTATTCAAACTTGAACCCAAGAGTTTTTGCAATTCTTACAATGTTATCAAATTCGTTAGCTGTATCTAAAAATGTCTCGTTAGCTTGGTAATCTAAATAAAAAGAAAGAATGTCGCCAATGTAAGCAACATAATCAGTCATCAAAGCGCCGAAGCCTGCGTCCTGAAAATCTTTGTAAGTATCGGGGTAGTATCTTTGGGCGTAGTTGATTAGAGATTGTTTGATAGTATCAAAGTCTCGGTCTGTGTATTTGATTACATTATTTTTCTTGGGCATTACTGCTTCCTCTCCAATTAATTAGTTTTGGATTTTAATTTCTATACTATCTTGCAAGTTGTATGGGTCATACACGTAAAATACCTTGACCAATAAAAAGTTATCTCTAATTTCTGTTTGAACGTTTAGAAGAGTAACATCAGGGAGGTATTCCTCAAACTGTGAATCGATTCTCTGTTCTAGCTGTGGTGGCAACTGTCCGTCCAGGGCGTTTTCAAACAAGAAGTCTCTCAAGCCAACGCCGAAGTCTGAAAGCATGACTCTTTCGCCGGGGGCTGTTAGCAACACGTTTTTAACATTTTGCTTGATAAATTCCTTTACTTCGTCAATTGTTACAAACGTATTTGACTTTGATTTTGCTAACGGTAGTTGTACTGTAAATGACATAATTTCTCTCCAAACTAAGTATCACACTTCAAGTCCAAAATGGCTAATTTCTCTTGGTCTATTTCAGCTATTTCAGCTTGCAGTTTTTTAGCTTCTGGTGACTCTGGGTCAAGCGCACTTAAAATTTCTTCCCTTGTTTTCTTCTTGAGCCATTCAAAGAACTCATCTGGGAAATCTAGTCCTAGAGACTGCGCTAACATGATAAGAAAATAGATGCCAGGGTTGGCAGCATACACAATAGATAACAAGAACGCCTTAACTGCTTCAATAACCATTTTTGGAATCATAATTAAAAACAGCAGCCATAATGGAGAGAAGCCGAGCGCGGTCTTTGGGTCTTGTGCTTTTTCAAAATCTTTAAACGCAGCTTTTGCATCAGCCAAATCAACACCCAGCGGTTGTATCCCGCCTGTGAATCTACGCATAATCGCAGGCTTCAAAGTGAAGAAGAACTTCTTATTGGATGGCACAAAAGACTTTTCAACTATTAAGTTCAACAAAACGTCATTAAAAAAGTCTTCCTCAAAGGCATCAAAGATGTTGATGTTTTTATCGGTCTTAAGAGCGCCACTATCTAACAGTTTTTCTGGCACTGCTTGATTTGGGCTCTTAACGTAATCTTGAATTACTTCGTCTGGTATGTTTGCTTGTCCAGCAAAGCTGCCAGTATCTTTGGCAAGAATAATGTTATCATACTCAAAGGTTGTTTCAAAGTTGCCAGACGTGGTTGTGGTAAAGAAGTCTTTGTAAAAATCAACATTAGAAACTTTTACTTTTAGTTTGTCTTCATAAATGCGGAGCGTCTTAACCACAAAAACTACAAACCTAGCATAATCGTTTAAGGATTTAAAGGTCACCGTAGCTTGGTCAAACAAGAAGCTCTTGATTTTTTCTTTTGGGGCGCTGGAAGGTAAAGATTTGTCAATAATAAGCTTCAAGCCCCCTTCTATTGCCTGACCGAATACCTTCCCTTCGGTTGCCTTGTTAAATGCCAAATACCAGCCTAAAATAGCATTATCGTTTTTAACTTCAAATAGGGCGTTTGCTGATGGGGTTGTTGTTTTCTTAATTTTCTTTTTTAGTATCTCGCTAATGCTCAAAGTGTCTTTGGTAGCAGGAGATGAAGCCTTTGACAACAATTTTATCTCTTGCTCAACCAAATCCTGAACTGTTAAACCAGCCTCGCACAAAATGTTTCTAACTGGAATCTCAACAAAATAATCTTCCGCAGCCTTTTCAATTTGATTTGAAATTTGACCAACCAAAACCTTTGTAGCACCAATCAACGCTGTTGCTTGTTCCTCTGGTAGTATTAAAAGTGCTGATGTAAAGTTTGGGTACAACTCAATCATCTGTGTGTAAGCAAAAATACGCAAGGCTTCAATACTAGCCTCTTTTGACGGGTCTGTTGAGTAGGCAACGGACTGCTCTCTGTTCTTGCTGTATTCACAGAGTTCTTCTTTAACTCTTTCTCTGCGGGGCTTGCGATAGAACTCCACAACATCTAAAACAGTTTTGTCTTTTATTGAGTTGTTAAAGTTTGTCAAAAACTCATTAAACACGTCTTTTAAGATAGACTTATAAACATCTAGGGTGGTCTTTGGCGAGGGCTGGATGAATTGACCAGATTTACTTTTAAGGTATTTTCTTGCTACAGGGTCGGTGCTATCCTGTCCCTCGATTGACTCACCTAAAATAGCCAGTGGTGTTTTCCCATTGTTTGTTGTAACACCCTTGTTCGGGAGGTTGTATTGTTGAAATGTTTCGATTTTGTAGCTGCCATCACCCTCGATAATAATTGAGCTAAACTGACCGCCAAAAAACCTAACCCTGTTTCCAAGTCTGTTTCCGTTGTCAATCAGGTCTGGTGCAATTGAAAGTTCTGGTATGTTGTCTGGTTCTACTTTAGCTAGCTCTGTTTTAAAGTCAATAGGGTCGACATTTTTTTTGTCCGGTGGTTCAATGCCAATTTTCCCAAGGGCGTCTGTCACTTCAGAGTCTTGTTCAATTTTGGTCAATCGCTTATCTATGTTAGTAATGTCGTCGTCAAAATTAATCTTGTACTGGTAAAGGGCATCTTGAGCCTGACGATACGCTTCGTTTAATAAGCCACTAAAATCAATGTCTGGTAGCAAATTATTTATTGCGTCCTCGGACAAAAGATTAGCTAAATCTTCAACCGTTATTTGTGGCACATCGGGAGCACCATAACTAGCGGGCACTTTTGCTGCTGTTGGGTCGTCTGTTTTTGTATCACAGTAGTCTGCTGTTGGGTCGACGTTTGGTTCTGTTTCATTTACCACTTTGCAAAAGGCTGTTCCAGTTTGAAGACCTAGTTGGTAGAAGTAGTTTGCGTAAGCATAAAGGTCGTCAAAAAATGTATCTACTTTTGTTTGCTCGGCAAATGACTGAAGTTGTAGAAGCAATAATGGCTCGGCTTGTCCTTCTAGTAGCCTGCACATCTCTTTGCCGGTCAAGCTAGAAAATGTCAAGTTGATAAAACTTTGAAACGACACGGAGTCGTTCCCAGTAAATTCTTTTCCTAAAGAAGTCGCTGCTGTGTTTTGAAAAGCAATAGGGTCTTCAAAGAGGTCTTGAGGTTGAACTGAACCGTAGTCAAAATCACCTTCGGGTTCATTGCTGGCTAACAATAGTAGGCACTGTTGGACTAGAGTGTTAATGAACTGTCGTCCAAGCTCCAGCAAAAGACTGTCTAGCTGCTTTTTTAATTCTTTGGTAACTGCGCCCATGGGGTTTGACAAAGACTTGTTTTTCCACAGTTTTTGTATCTGCTTGTAAAAATTTTCGTATTTGTCAAACTCTACACCAAATGATTTATAGTTTTTTGTTAGTTCCTCTAGCTGTTCTGCGAGTGCTCTGGCTAAAGAAAAGTATCCTTGTGCTTTCAAGTTCTCAATCAAAAGAGCCGTCAAGCACTCAATCAGTGGCTTCAATCCCCACTTGTTCAGCATAAGATAAACTTTGCCAAGCTCAGAATTGACCTTTTTCAAAGTATCCTTTAGTGCCTTTACAGATTCATTATCTGCTCCAGCAAATGATTCTGTTCCCTCTGCTACATTAGAAAGTGCTGCTGGGAAGTTGAAGAAGGCAAAGTCTCCCAAGTATTCTGCATCACGAAGAGTTTGTGAATAAACTTGATTTCTCGTAATAACTGGTGGTTCAGCGTTGTCTCTAACTGCTTGGGCTAAATCTAGATTTACACCTGAAGCTGCTTGCCCTAAAGATTGTCCAATTTTAGAATTTACATAACTGCTTTTTTGGGCTGTTGATTTAAGGAAGTCGTTTAAGTCCTTTAAGTCTCTTATGTTCGCAATTTTTGCTATGTCAGAAAGATTGTTAATCTTGAAGTCTTTGTTTTTGCCATCGTCAATAAAGTCTTTTATTTGTTTTGAAAGTGGCTTTTGCTGTCTCTGTTGGGTGAATTTGTCATACTCAACCTGAATCTTCTCGACATTTAGTTTTGTTGAAGCGTCTTCAATTCTGTAAAGAAGGCGAACCACACCGTTTGGTCGAGGGTCGATTGTTTTCCTATCGTTCAAAAGTATGTCTTTTGACGAAGGGAGTGTCATAGGCTTTGTTGTTTCGCCAGCTATTTCACAGGTCTTGTCGCCTTTGAATTTTGGAATTGGTGTCTTAATCTCTTCGGGGTCTTTATCTACTTCAATTGTGAAAAGCTTGTTGTCAATAAAATACTGTAATGCCTGTGGGCGAAAATCGTTAAAAACCACAAACCAGTTTTTGTTTGGGTCTAACTCCGTTAAATCAGTCCAAAGGCAATAATAAACATAATCATTGGGAGCATCATAATAGGCAACCCTAAATTGTTCCCAAGTTGAATCGATAAATAATGTTGAAAGTGGATTAGGCATAGTTAATTTGTGTTGTTAAAGCTGCTACAAATGTAATTAGACTTTCCGGTAGAATTGAGGTATTTAAACTTAATCGTATCATTGCTGCCCACGATGGTGCCAGCGGCAAAAGAAAGCTTCTCTAGTGCAATAGCGTGGGTTATCTTTGAGGCGTTGAAGTTTGGTGACGTAGAGGTTGGAGCACCAAAAAATGGCGAGATGTGTATGTGAGCAGCCAAGTCGGTGTTTATTTTACCAATCTCCTCAATAATGCCATCCACAGCATACGAAAGGGCATCTACATTGTCCATAATTTCAGTTAAGCAATCTACAAGGCTGTTACCTTTTACTAAGGGCTGAAGTGCTAGCTCGCCGTCTGTTTGGTTGCCAGCGATAAGGTCAATACCCCTTGGGCGACCAATTGATACTTTTCTAGAGTTTTTGTTTGGTTCTGTTTTGGAAACACCGCCAACAATTTTTACACCTTCTCGACCAATGATTCTAACTGCGTCTGCTTTAATACCAATACCAGACTTGCCTGTTGATTGCCCAACAACGCCAGGGGCTAAACCAAATGCATCGTCAATGTCGACCTTTTGAGAAATGTAAATTCTAGCGGAGTCTAAATCAAAGTTTGGTCCAGATGCAACAATTGTTTTTCCATCTACTTTATCTACCGGAACAAAACCCTGTGCGCCGACAAAAAAGTCAATCATGTGTGCGCCATCTTCGCCCATAGCGCCGCGACCTTTATCAACGGGTGTTTCTAAAACAGTGCCGTCTTTTAAGCGGTCAGTTGTTTTGCCGATTCTATCAGTTCCCTGGATAATGTATGTGTTGCCGTGCTGTTGGAGCCTTTCTGCTCCACGCTTGACATACAATGGGTAAGGGTCAAGAGGCTGTGTTGCGTTATTAATCGAAGATAAGTTTCTGGTTAATGAGCCAGCTTGTCCGTCGTTAATCTCTATTTTTGGTTGTGTTGCTCTTGTCATAATTTATACACTTAAAATTTTTAACACCTACAGTACATCTAATCGTGCTGTGGCTGGCGAAGCGGCGATGACGCGCTGTTGGTTAGCAACGCGGCGGCGTTGTTGACGGCGCTCGATTGCGGCTGATGATGACGCACCTGCGCCAACGCTCTGTCCCTTCCAATAATTAAAGTATCTTTGTTGCGCGTTTGTAAAAACTGGAATTATAGTCACCCTTGTCGGATACGGTCTGTTCATAAGTATCTTATTGTTGACGATACCAACGGCTCCAACTTCAATTTGTTTATTGGGGTCTTGGTTGTTGGGCAGCGAGTTGTAGTGTAAAGCAGCTATCGCGTCAGTGATATCGCGGGTATCGACTTTGCTCAGTGCCTCCTTGTCAGGAGACTTATCAAAATTTTGAAGCGGACCTGCGTTTGACAATTTCCAAGCCAAAGAAGCCAATGTTGTACTTGAGCCATCGTTTTGTTTATTTTGGTTTTCGTTAGAAGAAGAGTTTGCTGCGCCGCCAAAAGATTCACCAGCTTTGGTCTTCTTCCAGTTGTCCCAACTGTTTTTCTGTTTTTGCACCTCATCTTTAAGACCTGAAACCCTTGGGGTGGCTCCCGTACCTGCGGAAGATACATAAGGGTCAAATCCATAATACAACTGTTTAATTCTTAATCTTACAGACTTTGGAATTCTTAAGCTGGTCTCTTGATCGAGGGCGTTTAATTTCAAATTTTTAAAATCTGCGGAGCCTGCTTTTTTTATTGTTGCGTCGCCATTGGGGTCTGGATAAAAACGAACCCAGCGTTGAGTCGAAAGGGTTTTTCCCTTTCTTATTCTTAGGTCATAGTGTGGGTAGCTTCCCCTGTAAAAACCAACGACACTGTTGGTTTCTTTATAAATTTTAGGGTCAAGATACAAGCCCATTCTTTTGCTTCTCAACAAGCCGTATTCTATCATTGTTGCAACAAAAGCGTATGACTCCATTCTTCCCAGCTTCTTATTATCAATCTCTATCTCAAAATCAAAAGCGTTGCCGGTTTGATGGTTGCCATTATTACTTCCATCCGTTGAGAGGCGTTTGCCTGACTGCACTATCAACGAAGAATTTTGAGTTGCTCCGTAATACCAGCCAGCATTTTCAGCAATGGCTTCTGCTTCACGAATTAAAAGCTGTCGAAGACCTTTTAGTTTTCCTTTCACCTCACACTTAAAAGGCAAGCCGAGAAAGCCTCTATTGACATTTACTGGCTTGTTATCTTCTTTAATCTCTTTATCAGAGGCGTATAGCAAAAATTCACTATTAGCTGCATCGCCATCTGGTTCATCTTTACTCTCAGCCTGAGAACCGTCTCCTGTGACATTCTGACTATTAATAATGTATCCACGTCTTGTATCGACGGGATTTTCAAACGAAGCTTGAACTGGTGCGCCGACCTTTAAATAATCTCCCTTAAGGGCAATGCAGATGCAATCGTGTCGTACAACGTCTAAAGGGTCAAGGTAAGAATGCACATCGGGAATTCTTACTCTAATTTCAACATACTGATTTTGTTTTACAAAGTCTCCATAAACCCTCTTTAACTTTTCAAGCTCACCGGCTGCAACACCGGCATCTCCTAAAATTTCAAGAATGTATCCCGACTTTTTAGAAGAAAAAATTATTGGACTTGTTGCTTGTTTTTGCTTTAATTTAATCTCGGTTAATGGGCTATCAGAATACGGAGTTAAATTAGTATCGTAAAACATCTACTCTTCCTCCCCGTTGTCGTTGAGGTTATCGTAGATAGCGTCAATGTCTGCTGAGGAGATAGTTTCAGTTTGCTTACTAGTCTTAGCCATAAGTGAAGCAACCTTTACTAGTTGTTCGTTGGAGCGCTGTAAGGTTTCTAGGTACTTGGCTACAATAAGACCTTGACGACCATGGTCTGCCCTTCCTTGATGAATGTCTTGGCAGATTTCATCAAGAGCAGTGTTGGTCGCCTCTCGGTCAAGTCTAATGTTTTTTATTGCTTCTTCTAGAAGTTTTTCATATTTCGCCATCGTTCCAATCGGACTTAAAGCCCCTATACCTTACTTTTAGTTTTGTGAGGACGGTTGCGATTTGTTTTGTGTTCAAATCGGTAATCTCCCTCATGTATAGATAAATAGCCTTTTTATTGAAAATTTCTATCTGGTCAGAGTGTTCAAACAGCACCTTGATGGCGTTGATGACCTTTACTTCGTTTTCTTTCTCGGCTGCTTCGTACCACTCGTCAATGTTCTCGCGAAGATGGGCGAAGAACTCTGTGCGTGCTCTTTCGTGCTCGTATGGTATGTGGTCGGTAAGGGGGTGCTCTAAGTTCTTTGACTCGTCAATGGGAGTCTCAGTTTTTAAACGCTTGGTTGTTTTCTTTACTTTGTGGATAAACCAGTTCTTGGTAACGACTGAAAAGTAAGAGAAAGCCTTAGAGCCCTTGTCGGGGTCGTACTTATCGAGAATAGTGACTAACCAAGCTTTACATTCTTCACGGAGGTAATCGATGTTTGGAAGAGTTGTGAACTTGTATGTGTAGATAATTTTATCAACAAGCTCGTCAAACGCAGGGTGAATAAACTCGATGTAGAGTTTTTCTTTTGTGTAGCGGTCTGTTGTTTTACAGTATTTAACTATGGCGTCCTCATGGACTTTTGTAAAATACTGTCTTTTAGTTCTCTTCTTCGGCATTACCTATTATCTCCTCTTGTATTTGCGCTACATCTTTTAGAGTCTCCTCTATTTCGTTTGTAGCGTCAACGAGAGCCTGGATAACAGGGTCTCCGTAGTATGTTTCGCTACCATTGACCTTTTCAACAAGTTGTGTAAATTCAGAAACTTGCAATTGAAGGTCGTATAAACGTAGTTGAATGTTTTTTAGCGTCTTTGCAAAGTTGAAGCAAAGATAAGCTAGAGCAAGCGTGGTCGCTGTCAATACTATAATAAATGTCCATTCAAGCATTTGGGTCAAACTCCCTTGTTCTAGCTTCTTCTTTCATTTGTTTTAGAACCTCGCGGTTCTCTTCGATGCCCTCTTTCGTTGCCTCGCCTACTTTTCTGTCGCCTCTTTGCTCGGTCTTCATTGTGGTGAAGTGGCTGGGGATGCGGAAAACAAAGGGTGAGTCACACTCGGTGCATTTCTCTACTGTCTCGGACATAGAGTGCCACTCGTCCCACTTGTTTTTACAGGTATTACAACGATAAGAATATTTAGGCATCTGCTCTTCCATAGTCGTCCGAAAGGCGAACAACGTCATCAAGGTGTGGGGTACTTGCTTCGATTAGCGTAACGCCTTGGTTTTGAGGGGCTGTAAAGCGGTGAATTGTTTCTGGCTTTATTCTAAAAGATTTGCCCTCTGAAAGAATCATAATGTTGTCTTCGCTATCCGACTTTGCTAAATCGAGGTGAAGAGTTCCATCCTCTACGAAAATAGTTTCATCTTTAATCCTGTGAAACTGTCGTGAAAGACGTTGCCCAGGAGCAACATAGATTCTCTTAACAACATACAATTCAGTGTTGATTAAGATGTCTTCCCAACCCCATGGTTTCTCAATCCTATTCATCTACATCATCCTCGGGGGCTGAAACAGTTGGCGGGTTATTTACAATCAGTTCGTTATTGTCGTCTGAATTAAAATCAAATCCACGAAGAATTCCTGTAATGTCTTCTTGGTTTAGAATTGCCTTTTGCAGTGCCATCATAATTGAACCGATAGCTTGATTTGATAGTGTCATTTTATTCTCCAAAAAACTCATTTGAGTTTATGTTTTTATCATCTATAAACAAGTCATAAACTGGCTTGCCAAATTTTAAGTCGTGGTATTTTACTCCCCACTTTTGGAATTGAGCTTCGGTAACTTCTCTCCAATCAATCCCAGACCCAGTTCCTCTGGCAGTCCAGTATACAATAGTATACCCCATTTCATAAAGATTGTTTATCTTTTCTATTCTATCTGGAAATGGAGTTGCTTGTGCATAATCTCTTGTTTCAGGAGATTGGCAGATAGTCTCGTCTATGTCAACATAGTAAATCATTTATCCTCTTTTCTAAATCTTTCTTTGTTATGAAACGTTCTTAAAGTTTCTTCCGTATAAAATTTATCGCCTATTCCACTGTCATTAGTGGCATCCCAGTAATAAATCTTATGACCAAAGGTCTCTAATTTTTTAATAAGCGCAAGGTCTTCCTCAAGGCTTATTCCGCATTTTGGTCCATGTAATTCCCCATAGATTTTATCAATGTGTTTTATAACCCCAGTATCAATTAAATCCTTAAATACTTCGTACTCTGCGCCCTCTATGTCTAACTTTAATACAATACAATCGCTCGCAGAAAAATTTTTAAGTATAAACTCTGAAAGCTGGATAGCTTGTATCTGGGCAAGATTTACTTTTGGTGCATCTCTCTTTAATAAGGAGGAGGATTCATCGTATGAGTCATAGAAAACAACGCTTTCTTCATTCTTGTTCCACAGAGCCTTATCATAAAGTTTAACAGTGCAGCCTACCTTTCTAGCACGTTCAGCCGCTTCTTCTAGATACTCTTGAACTACCCCACTCGTTGTACACTCAAATGAATGAATTTCATACTCACTTGCTTCGGGATGGTGGTTAATAAATAAGTCTATAGATTGACCCTTATTGGCACCCCCGTCAATAAACACCTTTCTCACTAAACGACCTCCATAAAATCAAACAGCGGTTTCTTGTCGTCCGGTAAATTCTCAACCCACTTTTTTCTTGTCTTAAACAAGCGGCTAACATCGCTTTCCATGTGTACTACATAATTTAGTGTTAACATACGCCTATCTGCTTTTTCTGGCTTTAGTCCTTTGTGAAACCCTGTTGTTAGGGCAATCAACAAATCCCCAGACTTGGCTGTTAGTTTTTTAATCTTGTCCTCGCCGTAATAAGCCTTCACTTCCTCATCTGACCAGCGGTACTTGGATAAGTGATCATAAAACTTGTTCGCATTACTCCCCTCCACAAATGTTAGTGGTCCACCGTGCTCGTCAACATCGTTCAGGTAGATAAAAAATTTCATAAATTTTATACTATTTCTATCCGCGTGATAAAGCTGTGTTGTGGTGGCGGGGCTGTTGGTTAGTTTACTCAATCGAAAGTTTTGCGTGCATAGCGATGGAACACATTGAAAGAATTCGGTGGCTATCTCATAAACTAGATCGCTGGTAGCTATTTCAAACGCTGTTTTAGAGGCGTATAAAGGGTCTTGTATCATCGTAAAAAATTCGTTGTCCTGAGAAACAAGACCGCTCGCGTGGGCTGTGTCAAAGTCCTGCCCAAGTGCCTCAATCTGCTGCTTTGTAAAAACCCCCTCTAGCTTGGCATAGCCGTTGGTGTTTATTTCGCTTATCAGTTTGTCGTGTTTATTCGTCAAGCAAGGGTAATCCCCTCTTCTTTCGCCAATTCTTTCATTAAAGTAGTTCACGGCTGCGAGACCACCGTGATAAAAACCAATTTGTTTTGTTGTGAGCCATTTGGTGTTCATGCTGTCCTGCTCGCCGGGTTGGATAAGTATAGCTGATAGTCTGTCGTTAATTGTTCAGTTAAAACCTTACTAGAAAAATTGCGAGGGTGACCATGACCAAGATTATAAAATTCTATGTTGTTTCCAACGTCGTGCAAAACATAATCCCAGAATTCTAAGTATTGCTCGTAATACTTTTTTTCTATGTTATCTTCTGTATTTCCAGATTCAATTGTGCCACTACCTCTTTTCACCCCCTCAAAAGCATGTTGGTACTTTTCCGCTTCGGCGTCTCTAACATAACCATCCATGCCAATAACTGAAATAGCTTTTGGAGACAAGTTACATAAAAGAGAAATTATTCTAACAACTGCTCCAATCTTTGAATGGTATCTGGTGTGCGCCCAGACAACTCGGTTTGGGTATTTATCTTTAAAGTTTTTAAGTTCTTCTAAATTTCTGCCTATGTTTTCAAAGCAGAATAAGGTGTTACTATCTTCAACGTAATCTAAGAATCTGTTGCTGGAGATGTCAACCTCATCTCCGATAATAGCTAAATCAGCGCCCATTTTTGTGATTGAATCGTTTAAAAAAAAGTGATTACAACTTACAACGTAGTCATAATCTTCGCGCAATGCCGGTAGTTTGCTTGCAGAGGGACCGCCGCCGATAACAAGAATTGATGAATTTGTAAAACTTGAAAAGAGCTTGTTCTTTTGATACATAACTTCTGCGTTTACAACTACTTCGCCGCCGCCGAGAAATGGTACTATGTTCTGCTTCACATAGTCTAGACCACGAAAGGGGTTCTTGACAAAACCAAAGCGGTCGTAAATAAAAGAACTGTTAGCTGGTGAGTTGTGTTTCCAAGTTTTTTCGCTAGTCCATCTCATAATTTTTACCCTCTAACTTCTATTCAAAGTCCTCATTTGTTAAAACACAATCAGCGTCGATGTCTTTAGACAATTTTTTTCCAACAATGTCGTAATACTGGTCCGCAGCTATACAATTTGATACCGCTGGACGTTTTGTGGTTATTTTATCCAAAGTTAAAACTTCTCCTGCCATAATTGGTTTTGTTGTAACGACAGAACGCATAGCATTTCTAAACTGCTGCTCGCTTTTTGAAATCGAAGTCTGGCGCTGGTATAAGGTCTGTTCAATGTCAATAATGTCACTTACCATTTTTTTAAGCTCTTCGGGCTCTAAGGCGTGTGGACCATGGTCCGGTCCTGGCAAATGGCGAGACAAAGTATAGTGTTTTTCTACTACAGAAGCGCCAAGCGCGACAGCTACTGGGGGGACTAATGTTCCAACAGAATGATCAGAAATACCAACAGAAATTTTATGCGAGTATTTCATCTGCTTTATTCTTTGTATTTGTTGCAAGCAGACATCAGAAAGTGGTGTTGGGTAGGCGTTGTTGCCGTGAAGAAAAGTAATCTCTGGGTTTGGATTCTCCATAGCAACCCAATCAATTATCTTTTGAATAGTGACTAAATCAACACCAATAGCGGCTGTTATTATCAGAGGTAGTTTTGTTGAAGCTGCGTATCTAACTATTCTTGGGTCAGTGGCTTCAAAGCCAGCAATCTTTAGCCTTTTTACTCCCAACTTATAAAGTTCGTCCACGGCGAGTTCATCAAACGGGGTGGACATAAACTCTATGTTTTTTTCATCACAGTATTGTTTTAAGTCGCTTTGCCACTCTCTTGGAAGTTCCAGTTCCGACATTAGATTATTTATGTCTTTGTATCCTGCAAAATTTGGAGTATTCTTGGCGTACAAGGTTTCTGAACTGTATGTTTGAAACTTAACCGCTGACGCGCTGGCTTCGACAGCAACATCTATTAGTTTAAGTGCTTGGTTAAATTTTCTATCGTGATTAGCGCCTGCCTCGGCAATCACAAATGTTTTCATTTTACCCTCTTTAAGCATGGAAATAGTTCATACTAAAATACAAGCCGCGCTCATGCATTTCTGGTTTACGAGAAAACCTTATGTGAGAGCCAATTTCTGCATTATTCCAGTGAGCATACTTTGGACCTTTAAGTATTCTTAGCAATAACTTGTAGTCCAACTTGTACGAAACATAACGAGAATCTTGAAAATCTCTAACATTTATGATTTCAATGCCTTCTCCAGAACACGAAATCTTACATAATTTATCACATGGCAAATAAATGTAAATATTTGTTAGTGATTTAAAATTTATTTCTTTTCTTTTCTGCTCAAATCTACTGTAAGCTTTATCTAACAGAGATAAAACTTGTTCAAGTTTAACGTCTGGGTCATCTTCAAACTCATATCTATGTTTTATTAAAATGCTTTCAACATAGCTTATCTTTTCTTCATAGTCTATTGGAGTGTACACAGAAGATGCTTCACTGGTTTTCAAATCAAATGAATCAAAAGAATTGAGCAAAAATCCTTTACTGTTTGCGTTGACGTGATTTTTGTAGTATTCCAACGCCTCATCTAGTTGCGGAACTGCTCTATGTCGCTCTAAAATAGCATTTTTACCTTGGAGTGTGTACGTTCCTGCAAAGGGCATGTAGTGGGATGGGTTTACTTTATTTATATATCTCAAGCCAGAATTTAAATAATGTGCCTTAAACTTTGGTGCATAAATGTTTTTCTTATCCTCTTCTGAATAATCCCAACAATGAGGATACGCGCTAGCACCAGCGTAACCGACCAATAATAAGTCTATTTTTTTATGAATTTCTAGAATTTTATCAATAGTTGTAGAAGACAGGGCGTAAGGGCAATCATTAACATTTAGGAGTGTCTTTTCATTAGTTTCAAATACTGACATTGTGTCTATGCTGGTAGAGCCAAATTTACTCTCCATCTTTCCGCAGCCAAAAAACTTAAAACAAAGTTCTGGATTGCAATTATCAGCAGCATAAATATAAATGTTTAAGCCATCACCACAATGAAACGCTTCCCCGTGGTCAAGCTCTATAACTTTTCTACCCCAACGCTCTAAGTTAGTCTTCACAAATTTTGCATCATATTTGTGAATTAAAACTGGTATGTCTGGATTTATCTTTTCTAACGTTGCCCTGCTCATGTGGTCGGGGTGTATGTGAGAAATGTAAATATAATCTACATCATCAAATTGCGTGTAATCTATTTCTATTGGTGGATAATGAGTCCATGACCCATAATACTCATCTCCAACTATCCATGGATCGGTAAGAACTTTGGTATTCTTGTAGGATACTAGTGTTGTTGCCGATGCAATGTGTGTCAATTTCATGTCCTAAGTTTAACACACGACTATAAGCTTGTTAAGAAATGCAGCGGCAGGTTTAAGATTAGAGGGTGCAGCCTTTCTAATACTGGCAGTGAAGCTCCGGTTGAATAATACTTCATCTTGTGCAACATCGGATAAAGACGAGATAATCCTGTCTCTTGAATTATTCTGTTAGCCTGCTCGGTCAAAGTTGTCGCAAAGTAATAAGATGATTTTTGATCATGGGGTAACAAGGTGTGTCTACAAATTAAATTTTCATAGTTCTTTTTTCTTACTTCTAATAATTCTTCATACCTTTTTATCTGAGTGAGAGCTATCGTTGCATTCAAGTTGTTCATGTAAAACTTAAATCCGCTTGTCTCTACATCATAAGTTGCCCCATCATTAACTCTACCAAAATTTCGATACAGTAAAAAATAATCGGCAGCTTTTGAATCGTCTGTTGAAATCAACCCACCATCCGAAGTGCAGATAGGTTTGTAAGGGTGAAAAGAAAAGAAAGTAAAATCAGATTGAATTGTTGGTGTCACACAATGTGCGCTGTCAACAACAATTATTTCATCTCCCACAAGGTCAAAATTAGCAATACTGCTTACGCCACCATAAAGAATTGGCATCACTACCACTCTGTTTTTTGTTGGCTTGCGAATACTCTTATAGTGTTTAGAAGAGAACTGTAAATCTTCTTGCACATCAACAAAAAAGAGGTTGTGCCCAAAGTGCTTTGCTGCCCAGGCTGGAGAAGTAAATCCAAGTGATGGGGTGTAAACGTCACATTGACCATGCACCTCACGCAGATAAGCAAAAATCATAAATGCTGCTGCGGAGGCAGAGTTTGTTGAGATGTTATGCCTTTTGTTTGAAAATTTAGCGAACTCTTTTTCAAATAAGCCAACATTATCACCGAAGCCCAACTGACCAGAAGAAACGACACTTGCTATTTTTTCGGTGTCCTCTTCATTAATCATGGTCTGAAACAACTTCATTGGCACTCTAATCCTTTGTTAATCAATGAGATTAATTTCTGTGTGTCGTGCTGTACCCAGAGACCAGAGTTGAATTCTTGACCCTCGTATTTGCTAAATTGTTGATACTTTTTATTAGTATACTGTGGTCTCACCTGTAATAGATTTGCTCCGTCGACTTCATAGGTGAATGGCAGTTCTGTTTTTGAAAGCATGTCTTCGTGGAGTTTTTCCCCAGGTCTAATACCAATAACTTTTGTGTTTATTTTAGTGTTTGTAATCTCGCCAATCGCTTCAACGCACTTTGGCAATGTGTATGAATCAATTTTTGGAATAAACACCTCGCCGCCATAAGCATTAATTAGGGAGTCAAGAACGGTATCCACGGCATCCTCAAGTGTAAACAAGAACCTTGTCATCTCATTTGAAGTTACATTAATTGTCTCACCTCTGGAAACTGCTGCCATCCACAATGGAATGAAAGAACCCCTGGATGCGATTACGTTACCATAACGAACTGAAGCAAAAATGGTAGAGTTTGAGTTGTGGTCGTAATTCGTAAAAATCCTTTCGGCAATGAATTTTGAAGACCCATAAACATTAACCGGCTGGCAGGCTTTGTCGGTAGAAATCAACATACACTTCTCCACCCCTGCAAGTAAAGAAGAAATGGCGACGTTTTCTGAACCTGCAATGTTGGTTTTCACACACTCATCGGGGTACAACTCCATGTCGTCAACCCTTTTTAGGGCAGCGGTGTGAATAACATAATCAGGCTTATAGAGCATCATAGAGGTCTTTAGTTTTTCTAAATCCCTTACATCACCGATTACTCTTTTTATTTCTTTATCTTTGCCAAAATACAGGGCTTGTTTTCCCTCATCTCGGCTATAGATAATAATTTTACAGTTTAGCTTTTTTAATCTTTTGATTAATGCCCTTCCCAAAGAGCCTGTGCCACCTGTGATAAAAACAGTCTTACCAGAAAAAAAATTACTTCTCATTTTTTGCCGCCTTGTATAGACTTTCGCACATTTTAAATTGCCACTCGTAATCAATGTCCAGGCACTCTCTCTCTGCCATCGACCACAACTCTATGTCATTTGGTTTATTAAAATCTCCCATCCATACGCCTTGACCAATCTTCTCTAGCGAGCCAGCGTAAAGACAGTGTGCTGCCTCTCTAATAATCTTTGCTGTCTTGGTGTTCATAACGTCTTCTTTCAGTGGCGTTAGAAAGGTGCCGTCTTCATCCCAGAAATAATTCTTTTTGTCCATCACGGCAAACATACCATCAGTGTCAGACTTTAGGTAATCGTTAAAAAATCCCTCAATTGTCTCTGTCTTTACAAACGGACAACAGGCATTAATCAACACAACATACTTTTGAGGAATCTCATCCCACCACTCATAAATCTCAGTGAGTGGCGTTCCCTCTGACATTGCGGATTTTTCACTTCTGTTAAAAACATTAAAAGGATACTTGGAACACAAATCCTTCAACTCTGGCTCATAAACAGAGCACCAAACATTCTGATTTGGAATACTTGACTTTTCCAGCTTTTCTAATACTATGTCCATCAAAGTTGTGTCCGCAAAAGGACGAATCATCTTTTGCGGGCATCTTTGAGAAGAAAGTCTTGCTTGAATAATAACTGCAACGTCTTCTACTTTTTTCATTTTTTACCTCTACAAAAGACTGTTTGGCTGGAACTTGCATGTACGCTATCAAAGTATTTCTTGACCATAGTCAAAAGTTCTTGTCGGTCGGATAATGGACCGTGTATTTCAAATGACATGTTGAGTATTTTATCCCACAATTTGTGTTTCTCAATACAATCAAAAATTTCATACTCAGAGCCCTCGCAATCTAATTTTAAGAAATCGATTTTTTCTATTTTGTTTTGTTTTACAAATTGGTCAAAACTAATCCAATCGACTTTACTTTCATTCCACTCTGCTGTAAATTTTTCTCTATTAAGATAAGTTGAAGTATCAGAATCAAAAATCGGCTTATGACCACCGGGATTTTCAACGTTCTTATAAACACCAACGGGCGCATTGTCGCCAACAATAGCTAAATTTTCAACGACGACGTTATCAAAATCTTTTGTCTTATCAAGACAGAAGTCATAATTTTCTTTTATTAGCTCAAAAGCGTGAATTTTTGATTGCGGAAACTTGTTTGCAGCCCACACAGTAAAAACACCAACATTCGCACCAATGTCAACAATTGTTAATTCTTCTGGGTCTTCTGGGTTCCAAAATTCAAATCCATAAACATCTTTCCCGATGACCTCTTTTTCCATCTTGTTGTACCACTTTTGGTTCATTTTTATCCTCTTAGTTTTTTACGAAATGGAAGTTCCGTATCGGTGACTCCAATTGTCCCGTCTCCAAGAGCCTGCTCAAGCTCTCTAACGCCCCTTACAAGCTTAATAAGCCCTTGTGGCTCTACAGAAGACAATTGGTCTGTTCCCCACATTGTTCTATCAAGAGTAATGTGTCGTTCAATAATCTCTGCGCCCAACATAACTGTAGCAACAGAAGTACCAAGACGGAATTCATGTCCACTGTAGCCAACCTTACAGCCGTAACGGTCTTTAAGGGTTTTAATGCATGACAGGTTTAACTCGTCCACTGGAGCGGGGTAACTGCTGTTGCAATGTAATAAGGCAAATTCTGTGCCCTCTTCTCTCATCCACTCAACTGCTTTATCAATCTCCTCTACGGTACTCATACCAGTAGAAACAATTAATTCTTTGTTTCTCTCGGCAGACCACCTAGAGCTAGCCCTAATCAACTCTTCGTTTGTAAGCATAGCTGAAGGGATTTTAATAAAGGGGATTTCGTAATTTGATAAAAATTGTAGGCTGTCCAAATCCCATGGAGATGCAGACCACTCAACACCCTTCTCTTTGCAGTATCTATCAATCTCGTCGTACTCATCTTTCTCAAACTCTACCTTGTATTTGTACTCAAGGTAGGTCATCGTGCCCCATGGCGTCTCTCTCATTACATTTTTTTGATGCTCTGGAACACAAACGTCTGGATTTCGCTTTTGAAACTTGACTGCATCACAGCCAGCTAATGAGGCTACATCGATAAGTCTTTTTGCGTTCTCTAGCGAGCCGTTGTGGTTAATACCAATTTCTGCGATTATGTATGTCACAATTTCTCCCGTAGAATGCCTTCATAAAGGCTACTAATGTCTGATACTATTGTAAGCGAAATTCCACTTTCTTTTAACCAATAAAACATCTCTTTTGTTGCTGCTCTAGTGGTTTCTATTTCCCAATCAAGAATGTCACCACGATTCACAAGACCTTGTGTGTTGCCGTAAAAGTGTTTGTAATTGTCTTCATCAACTTTATTATAAGTCAAATCCCATCCCAATACAACTATTTTTTTAACACCAAGATGAACCGCAGTTTGTATTACAGTTTCATACATTATGCCTGGACCACATGGTCTTTGGGCTTCCAGTGGGTAATCTTCAAACTTTTTTGTAACAGCTAAAAACTCATTGTCTATTTCTGTTCTTATTGGAATCTTAAAAAATAAGTCGTCGTGCTGCAAAGCTGACCATCTCATGCCCTTGTCATAATTTGAACTTCCTACGACAATTGGGTTTGATTCTTTATAATCGTAATGCACACCCGCGTTGGGGCTTGGCAGGTTTGAACAATTAAAGAAGTGAAAGTCTACCACCTCTGGGCAATACTCGTAGGCTTGCTTAACTGCGAAAACAAGCTTATCAGATAATTTTTCTTTTAACTGTTTCCTGCTATAGTCCTTCAATGAGGGACCACAGTTTAAGATGTAGCAAGTGTCGCCCTTATAAGAGTCTTTTAAAAGCGAGACTTTTTTCTCCAGACTTTCCATGGAGGAAAGCTTAGATTTCAATCGATTAGTGGTGCTTTTTGGAGAAGAGATAAGCGGTGTAGCTTTCTCAAAACTAAAAGAGTCTGTAAGGATTCTTTTTATGTTGTCCTTGCCACAATGGTCACTTAGCTTTTTAGAGTTGTTTTTTGCAATTGCAGCTAACTCTTCTCTATTGTCAAACGCATACCTCATTTTTTCCATCAAGGACAACACGTCAGGCTCATAATAGTTTGAACCACATTCATAGTTTGGAAGTTTATAGCACGGAGCCAAATGGCAACCAAACATCAATGCGTTTGGCTCTAGGTAATCTACATGACCACCCTTATCTGGAACAATTACCGGCTTGTTAAACGATGCAGCCTCGGCAATAGTTAGCCCAAATCCTTCGCCTCTTGTTGCTAGAACAAAACAATCACTAACATCGTAGAGATAATTTATTTTTTCCCTTGACAAAACATCTACAAGGACATAAACAGGGCAGGCGGGTGGTGTGTTTTTTTCATCCGTAAAGACCCCTGCTTTAATTGTTTTTATTTGGTCTGCTATTTGCTTAAATGCTGTTGAACCCTCTTTGCTAGTGTTATCAACGTATGTTTTAATCACCAAAGCAACATCTGTCTGGCTCTTAAATTCTGAAAAGTATGCCCTCAGCAATGGCTCAAAGCCCTTGCGGTGACCCCATTGACTCATTGCAAAAAAAGTAAACTTCCCATCGAGTGAAGGGAGTTTTACAGCCTTCTTGGCTGTATTTTCAACTGGACTGATGTAGTGCGGCAAGAGTTCAGTTTCGATACCAGTTTTTTTGTAGGATTCGCAATTCCAACGTGATGGAACAAAATTAATCTTTGTGTTGTGCTTCTCTAGCACCCCTTTCCAATACGAAGGTATTTTGTCTGTTTCCCAAGTGGTAATGCTGTGATTCTCGCTACAATTATCAATAAGAGTCTTAAAGAGGCGAAATGACTCCTTAAGTTGTGGAGGCAACCTATCCAAGTTTTCCATCCATGTCATTACCGGAGGAGGCAAATGCCAAAGAACAGAATAATCACTTTCTTGAATTTTGTCTACTATAGCCTTTGTTTTAATCTCGTGTTTTTCAATTAAATCTAGCACAGAGTCAGGTGCAGAATTTTTTTGTTCAAAATTTATTGACAGGGTAAAAAGATTGTATCCGCTTTCCCTCTCTAATTCAGATAGAATCTCCAAATAACCTCGTGCAGCAGAAGCATAACCCGAAGCATCTCGAAATTGCCCAACAAATACTAAGTTTTTCATAGTACCATTACTTGTTCTTCTGGTTCTTCAATTCCCAAACTTTCAACAAACTGACTGTTTAGCTTGCTTTCTTCAAAGGTTTCTAAAACCCACTTTTGCAAAGATTTGGAAAGCCCCTGATAGACATGATGTTCGTTTTTCATTTTACGAAGCGCCATCTTATACGAGCCCTCCCTAGCAAACGCCCATTGTGAGTTTGGTTGAATAACCCCTTCCCAATGCGCCTCTCGTTGTACAGGAAGAACATCAAAGTCCACTTTTAAGAATTTTCCTTTCTTTTTTACCTTGCCCTTCTTGTCCTTTTCTGGCACATACAAGAAGTCACATTGACCTGACCACCCGATGGTAATAATCGGTAGCCCAGCAATGGCAGCGTCAAAAAGTGGAAGACCGTATCCCTCACCGTGAGCGATGTTGATAAAAGCCTTAATTTTTTCGTGTCTGTAAAGCGCCTGCATCTCCGTTTCGCTCATGTAACCATGAAGGAGTGTCACAGAGCACTTTCGGTCCTTATACGGCGCGAGAAGAGCTTGTAGACGGTTTTGTGTGTATTGTCGGTCAATAGTGCAATTCTTGAAAGAGTTGGTCTTTACAACAAGTCCCACTTCTTGGTCGATGTTCTCCTCAACGAACCATCGAATAGCATTCTCAAAGTTCTTTCTTGGACCCCACTGGCTGACTAGAAGATAGTTAAAATCGTGCGGGAGGTCGAGTTCCACCTCTGTGGGGTTTTGTGGGCGAACAGGGTAGTTCACAACCTCTACCGGCTTCTCTAGTTTGTATGGGAATTTGTTACCGTTGCGGTCCTGTGCTTCCACCACAGTATTGACAAAAACGTCCTTAGAGTGGTTGCTAACAACGATTATCTTGTCCATAACCTCGTTACACTTCTGTAACCACTGTGGGGCAACCTTCGTTGTCTCAATGCCCGCTGTATAACCAATGTTGACCGGAGCCATCTTTTCAAATTCGTTTGGAATAGTAACCTGAAGGGAGATGTCAAACTGTATCTGACCAGCGTTGATGTAGTGTGCCGTTTTTTGAATTGTTTTAATTAACCACTCTCTTTCTTCGTCATCTTCGATAATGTGGTTTGACTTTCCCCATTCCAAATTCATAAGATAAATGTCGAAAAGGTCTGGTCGTGAGCGAAGTGCTCTGAGAGCAAATCGTGTTTGTTCTCCGTATCCAGTTTGTGATAGGGCTGGACCCTTTACAATAATCTTCTTCATACTGATAGTTGCTCCCAAGCCTTGTATCCTTTGCGGGTATCCCAAGAACCATTCTCTTCAAGAACTTCGTCCATAAACTCTACCCAGTTTTTCTCAAGCTGTTCAAAGGAGTAGTTCTTCTCAACGTGCTTTCTGCCCTCTTCACCTATTTGGCGGCGAGCTTTGTGACTCTTTGACCACAGTTCATAAAGAGCGTTAACAAGGTCATCCTCGTTCATTCTATCCTCGCGGATAAATGGAATTTCTTGCGAGCCAATAATTGCTTTTGAAGCTGGCTCAATCCCAACGCCAAAAAAGTTTTTGCCGTCCGTGACTTGCTCTTGAAGACCACCCGTCATGTTAACAACAATAGGCGTTCCACAAGCAAGGGATTCCAATGTTGCGAGACCAAAACCTTCAGCATCTGAAATGTTTACAGTTACATCACAGGCGTTGTACAGTCTTGCAAGGGCTGCGGCTGGCATTTTTTGTCTACTAAACTTTACCTGACCGTCTGTTAAACCTAGCTCCTTAATAATCGCATCCAAGTCCTGACCGTGTGGGTCTTTAGTGTCGGTGTGCATGATAAGCACAGCCTGATCGTCTCCAACACGGTCCAAGAATTTCTTAAACCAAAAAATAAGTGAGCCAGATTGTTTACGTCTCGCGTTTCTATTGTTCCAAAAAATTGTAAACTTATCTGCGTCTTCGCCAAAGTTTTCTTGTCTAAACTTCTGCCTTTCTTCTTCTGGGAAGAGTGAAAAGTCCGGTGGCACAGCGTGAGGAATGTACTTGCGCTTTACCTCTGGTGCTACCGTAGCAACAATGTCATCAGTAACTTTGCTGATGGTTGCAATAGCATCGTTAGAAAGGTAGAACTTTCTATTGAACTTTGGATAAGGGTAGTTGTCCCAAACATGGTAGTATACCAGAGGACAGTGTGAGCGAATCTCTTCTTCGATTTCCCACAACCAAGCCCAAAAGCGTGGGTCGGTCATAATCCAAACAGCGTCGGGTTTCTCTACCCAAAGCGCTTCTCTGACTATGTGAACGTCTCCATACCCTTTAATTGGGTAAATGATTAAATCATCTCCCCATTCTTGAGTTTTTTGCGGCTGGTAGTTCTCATGTTGAATAGCCCCGCCAAAGCACAGGAACTTATATCGTCCGGTCTTCAGCAGGGCTTCAACGAAGTATTTGGTTTGTGTGCCGACACCCGAAGGTGACATTGGGTGGTCAGATAAGACCAATATTTTTTTCTTCTGTATGTCCTCTGGCATGTTTATCCTATGTACAATGTGGAGTATTGAAGAACTCGCACTTTTGACAAGATAAACGGTTCTTCATATGGTTTTGTGTATTCACATTGTACAAGGCTTTTTTCAACAAGTTAAGTGCATTTGTGGTTTTTCTTGGACCGGAAGTCACACGGAAAATTTCCACCTTTTGTCCAACCTTTGCTGTGCGTTTCAGCAGGGCAAAGTGCGTCTCAATCTGGTCAAGTGGAATACCCATTTTCTGCGACCAGTAGCGCTTGTACAATGTGAGTTGGTAAGTCACCATACGGTCAGAACGCTTCTTTGCATCCCAACCCCAAGAGCAAGACTTATAATCAATAATGTGATACTTGCCGTCCTTGGTTTTGATGATAAGGTCGATGTACCCCTTGAACTTATAATCAGCATCAGTGAATTCACCAATGCCTTCCATAAGGGTATCTTCTGCTTTTACAAACTCAAAGTCAGTTCCAAAGTATTTGTCAAAGCCAGCATCAAGTTCTTCGGTGATGGCAAGACCTTGGTTGTAAAAATCTGTGATTTGTTTCTCGGTAAACTTCTCACCGTTCTTCTCTAAGGTTTTTAACTGCTTGCGGAACGCCTCTCCAAAGAAAAACTTTTTATCTAGTTCTCGACCAGACTCAAAATACTTTTCACAGACGGAGTGAATAGCAGAGCCAAAGCCGGTAAAAATGTTGCCTTTGAACTTTCTAACTTTATCCTCGTAGATAAGTTTACGAGCGTAAGGACAGAAATCCCACTTAGCGAGTTCAGAATACGAAATGTGAGCCATGTATACCTCTTCTGTTGTGCTAACAATATAACACCACAGGAGTGCGTTGTCAAGGGTTTTTGTCTAAATCTTTGAATGCTTGTGCGTAGCCTCTAATAAAATTTTCTTCTGCCACGACTGAAAGGAACTCTGGAAACTCATCTGCGAAGATTTTTACTATGTCTTCAACAGTGACTTCAGGTTCTTGTGGGTGGAGTGTTTCACCAATGTAATCAACAATGAGTTCTTTTAGCTTTGTCTCTCTCTTGACAAAAACGTGTTTGAGGTCGTTTTCTACAACCTGCTCTTCTGTTATTGTTTCCATTATAATACCTTTGAAGCAAGGGTTGCTACTTTGGAGCGTTCGCCCTTTTGCAGCGAGATGTGTCCTGCTAACTCATAAGGCTTGAACTTTTCAAGTGCATAAGTTAGACCGGATGAGCGTGCATCGATGTAAACGTTATCGATTTGCTCAACGTCGCCTGTGAGAACTATTTTTGTTCCCTCGCCAACTCTGGTTATTATAGTCTTTAACTCATGTATTGTTAAGTTCTGGGCTTCATCGATAATGATGAAGGCATTTGCGATAGAACGACCGCGAATGTAGGTGAGTGCTTCTATCTCGATAAGACCGCGTTCAGAGTACATTTCCAGTGCTACACGGTCATCTCCCATTAGGAACTTCAAATTATCTTGGATAGGAGCAAGCCATGGAGCCATTTTTTCTTCCAAGGTTCCCGGTAGGAAGCCAATATCCCTTCCCATAGGCATAACAGGTCGGGATACAACTAATTTTTTATAAATAGGCTCGTATTGACCCTCGTCGAGAGTCTGTTCCATACCTGCTGCGATGGCTAGTAGAGTCTTGCCGCACCCTGCTGCGCCTACAAGAGAGACAATCGGGACGTTGGGGTCCATAAGTAGGTTCAAGGCAAAAGCCTGTTCCTTGTTTCTTGGTTTTACGTCCCAGATTCCGTGTTTGTACTCATCCACTCTTACAAGTGGTTTGTTGTAACTTATAAAGCGAGATAGAGCGGTCTTCTTATCATTGGAAGAAGAAACAAGCATTACAAACTCATTGGGAAGTAATTTTTTTTCTTCTTTGTCGATAAAAAGCTTCTCGCCTTGGTAGAAGTGGTCGATGGTCTGGTCATCGACTAAATGTTTGGTAAAGCCTGTGTAAATGTTCTCTTCGCGCTTTACGACTTGGTTTTCATCGTATCCCTCACAGTCAATACCCAGCGCATCACAACGTACACGCAGGTTGATGTCGAGAGAAACAATAATAACTTTTCTTGTTGGGTTGTTTTGCTTTTCGTTTAGAGCGGCTGCAATAATAATGTTGTCAGGGTCTCTCTTATCCATTTCTGGTGGAAGAGCAGATACATCTGAATAAACAGCCCTAATGATGCCAAAACCTTTGTCGATTCGGATACCTTTGTGAAGGTTTCCTTTTGCACGAAGTTCGTCAAGAAGACGAATAGTGTGTCGGGCGTTTGCACCTACGCCGTCCTGTCTTTTTTTGTGTTTATCGATTTCTTCAAGAACTTTGAGTGGCAGTATAATGTCGTTTCTGCCAAACTTTTTGAAGCAGTGCGAGTCGGTTAGATAAACATTTGTGTCGAGCACATAAGTTCGCTTTGCCATTATTATAAATAGTTCCCAAAAAGAAGAAGGGAGGCTTTCGCCTCCCCCCTAAATGCATATTCAGTTTTTATTTTTTGTTTAGCTGTCGCTATCTGTTGCAGCGTCAGGAGCAGCAACTGCGTCGGAAACATTTGGGAAACCGTCTCCCAGAATGTCTGCTACCGCTGTTGCGTCGGCTGGAGTGGATGCAGCATCATCGACAGTTGCGGTATCCTCAACGGTTGTTGCGTCTTCAACCGGGGTCGCATCTGGTGATGCTGCATCTTTCTGCTCAACGACAGAGGTGTCACTTGTGGTGGTATCCTCCTTCTTGGTGTCGCAAGCAGCAAACACAACAGCCATAAAACTCAAAACAATAATAAAATCTTTCATTTTCCTCTCCCTAAGTTACGTTTGTATCTTGTGATTCTGGCGATACTTCTCGCCCGGTGGCATAAGACCAGAAACGTGTTTTCTTTTGTTTCTTTTTATCGTGTGTAACAACGTACCAAACAAGTGGGTTGCCCGATACTGGTTGTCCTTCTAGACCTGTCTTTGGACAGTGTGTGACGTTTTTACTAATGCGGTTATAGAACTCAACATAGTTAGTCATTTTTCACCCTTTAAGTAGTTGCTTATTTTCGCTAAGGTCTTTCTTTTTTTCTTGAAGCTCTTCCTCGTGCAGAAGGGTCTTTAGGTCGGGGTATTTCTCTAGAACCTCGACCGTTGTTAGCCCTTCTGTCTCAGAAATGTTCTTAATAACTTCTTGAACCTTTGTCATTACCAGCAGTCCTCATTGTCGTAGTCGTCCTCGTCGTCATCATAGCTGTCGAAGAGGTTAGTGTCATCGTCTCGTCCGACGCCATAGTCGTTGTCATAAAACGAATCACGGGTTGAGTAATCAAAGCTAACACCAGCGGGAAGCAAAACGCTAAACTCCATGTCATCCATCTTTGAACTCCTTTTCACGGTTGATTTTCTTCAACTCTTTTAGGGCCCACTTTGAATAGTAGTCT